>OGNY01000040.1_pt1 | contig 136144 bp, 127 predicted proteins | sample 1573551 | NCBI WGS metagenome assembly OGNY01 (sample SAMEA2581885, study PRJEB24529) | metagenome | biome: Human gut stool | place: China | collected 2011
GTTAAGCACGCCGCCAGCGTTCATCCTGAGCCAGGATCAAACTCTCATAAAAAGTTTGCCTCGTCAGTATTAAACTAACTAGCTTAAATAGTTTTACCAAAACTTACTGTTTAGGTTCGTGTATCTTTCGATACTCGCAAGATTCATTAATGAATCATTTTAAAATTCTCAAAGAATTTCAAGGTTGTCTTTCTATTCAGTTATCAAAGATCTGTATCACTCAAACCCAGTATTTATCTGGTGTTTTAAGTCTTATTTGTTACCGCTTACCGCGGCGACTTGTATATAATATCATCAGGTGCACACATTGTCAACAACTTTTTTCAAAAAATTTCAAAAAAGTTCAATTTTTTTCAATCATTGACTTTCAAGCGGGACTGACATGCCTGCGAAGCCGCTTGTTTGCTGACTTTCTGCACATTTACATTGTAATCAGAAAGCAAAGACCTACTGTTATATTCCTGTATGCATTTTTAGTAGGTCAATTTTCTTGTCAACCAAGATTTCTTATATAGAAAAACCTACTCAAACATCTAATACAACTTATTGCGTAGGTCAATTTCAAGTAATGTGTTGCTTCATTATATGAAATCTGAAGAAAAAGACCTACCAAAGTACAATACTTACATACTTTAGTAGGTCTCTGCTCTGAAACCATAGCAATATTATAAGAAAAATACCCACTAATTCTGTTATCCAACAGCTTTTAGTAGGTGTTTGCCCCGTAACACACCCAGTAATGCCACATAAAACATCACCGTAGCACATCCTTTTAACGCATCCCTATAGCACATCCCCATCAGCACGTCTTCTCATTAATTAAAGGAGGTCTTATGCGACCTCCCTGATTATTCCTATGCTTTTAATGCATTCTTAGCTTCATCTGTTATCTCTCTCTGATAAGCTATCTCATTTTCAATATTTCTTGCAACCTCATTAGCAGTATATGCTGCATCTATTACTTTCTTAAGCACATTTCCAACATCATCTGCTTTTTCCTTCTGCTTTGATGAATTATCATAAATATTCTTCATAGCTGTGACCGTTTCATCAACCGAGGTCTGTACTTTAGTAATTGTGTCTGTTATCTCTTTAGACGACTTAGCTGACTGAGCAGCAAGATTTCTTACCTCACTGGCAACAACAGCAAATCCCCTGCCATGTTCACCGGCTCTAGCGGCTTCTATTGATGCATTAAGTGAAAGTATATTGGTTCTGTTAGATATTGAACTAATAACAGCTGCAAATTCTTCAATCTTCTTAGACAAAGCTTCAAGTTCTTTAATCTTAGCTGAAGACTCCTCCACAACTTTATTCATTGATTCTATCATTCCAAGAATCTCTTCTACACTTGACATGCTTTCCTTAACCAGATTAAGAGATGTATCTGACGAATTAATAACATCAAATGCATCTTTTTCAAGCTTTTCCTGTGAATCATCAAGTCCATTAAGAATATTGGTGAGATTATTCACCATTGCTTCGTTACTCATAAGTAATCCCCCATCCTGTGTATTTTATATCAGTTTAATTGCTTCCTGAACATTATTAACACCAATTATTTCAATTTTATCATTCTTCTTTATGTTTTTCAAGCATACACCCGGCAATATACATGTTTTAAAACCAAGCTTAACAGCTTCATTAACTCTCTGTTGTGCCTGGCTTACAGCTCTCACCTCACCTGCAAGTCCAACTTCACCAAATATAACTGTCTTTTCGTCTATTGCCCTGTTCTTAAAGCTGCTCACAAGGGCCATCACAATTCCCAAATCAAGTGCTGGCTCACTTACTTTAATTCCACCTGCAACATTCACATAAGCATCACTGCCTGACATATGTATACCCGCTCTCTTTTCAAGAACAGCCATAAGAAGATTAACTCTGTTATAGTCAGTTCCTGCCGCAGTCCTTCTTGCCATTCCAAAATTAGAATCGCACACCAGTGCCTGAATCTCTACCATTATAGGGCGTGTTCCTTCCAAAAGGCACACAACAACTGAACCTGATGCATTCTCTGGTCTTCCATTGAGCATATATTCCGATGGATTCTCAACTTCCGACAGACCGCTCTGCTGCATTTCAAATACACCAATTTCATTAGTTGAGCCAAATCTGTTTTTTACGCCTCTTAATATCCTGTATGAAGCATATCTATCGCCTTCAAAATAAAGCACCGTATCAACCATATGCTCAAGCATTCTTGGTCCGGCAACTGTTCCTTCCTTGGTAACATGTCCTACAATGAATATAGTAATGTTCAGTCCCTTCGCAAGCTGCATAAGTATTGATGTTGTCTCTCTTACCTGAGAAACACTTCCCGGTGCTGCTGCCACATCTTCTTTATACATAGTCTGTATCGAATCAATTATCACAATCTCAGGCTTATTTCTTGTAAGAATATCTTCTATGCTATCTAAGCTTGTCTCACATAATAACTTAAGTGTTCCACTGCATTTGCCAATTCTGTCTGCCCTAAGCTTTATCTGCTTAAGCGATTCTTCACCGGATATATAAAGTACATCTTTTCCCGCTGCTGACAGGTTGTAACACATCTGAAGCAGAAGTGTTGACTTTCCTATTCCAGGATCTCCTCCTACAAGCACTAAAGAACCAGCAACAATTCCTCCGCCAAGTACCCTGTCTAGTTCAGCTATGCCTGTGGATGTTCTGTCATTTTCTTCAAAGCTTACACTATTTATCTCTACAGGAACAGGCGCTGATGATGCCGCTGCCCTCTGGCTTGTGCCTGCTATTCCTTTGGCTGACTTAGGTTTACTTACTGGTTCTTCTACAAATGTGTTCCATTCCTTACACGCCGGACACTGCCCGAACCATTTAGCAGACTCATATCCACATTCTTTACAAAAAAAAGCTGTATTCTTTGCCTTTGCCATATATCCCCCTAAAAAAGGCTGCCACAACATATAAATGTGTAGCAGCCCTGTAAAATCAAAATACTTTTAATTATAATCAAGCCTTCTTAATATCTACTTTAACAGGCTTCTCACCATCAAATTCAACTGAAAGAACAAGCTTACCACCCATATTAGTAGCCATTGTTCCTGCATCTTTATCGTTAATTCTGATATCATATGATGTACCTTCTTCAAGGCCTAATGTAATCTGTGCATCCTCATTACCTTCTACCATAAATGATACACTTGTATCTGTTGCCTTAAAATCATTAACAGCTGTACCCGGAACAGATTCATATACAAAAGAGCCGTTCTTCTCAAGCTTTGTGATTTCGTTAAATGTCTTAACCTTGTATGTATCTCCACAATGTTCGAAATCTGGCAGCTTTGACTTGGTATCCAACTTATAATTACCAAAACTGATTGCTCCATCCGCTTCTGAACGAATCAATTCATTTACTACTGGCATATTATTATCCTCCTATATGTTACGATATGTATGTACTGATTATACAATAAACTGACAAAAAGCGCCAGCAATTTGTCAGTTGTTTATTGTTTATTTATTAATTTATTTGTTCATTCCTCTCTTGAGGGTAAAGTTCAGTTTATTGTCCTTTACAGTTATCTTTACTTTATTGCCAGCGTGAACTTTTCCCATAAGAATCCGCTCTGCAAGAACATCTTCAACCTCATTCTGGATTGTGCGGCGTAATGGCCTTGCACCATATTTAGAATCATACCCCTTATCGACAAGCCACTGTCTTGCTGCATCATCAAGTTCTATTGATAATTTCATCTGCTCCATAATACGCTTATTGACATTGGCAATCATTATATCGACAATCTGTGCTATCTGCTCTTTTCCAAGAACATGGAATACAACTATATCATCTATTCGGTTAATGAATTCTGGCTTGAATATTCTCTTAACCTCGTCCATAACCTTGCCCTTCATCTCCTCATGATTCTGCTGCTCAGTCATTCCTGACGAGAATCCCAGTGATTTAGGTGATACAATATTTTCAGCTCCAGCATTGCTAGTCATTATAATTATAGTATTCTTGAAATCTATAACCCTGCCTGTTGAATCAGTGATATGCCCGTCGTCAAGCACCTGTAAAAGTACATTAAATACATCCGGGTGGGCTTTCTCAACTTCATCAAAAAGAATTACAGAGTATGGATTTCTTCTTACCTTCTCACTAAGCTGTCCTCCCTCATCATATCCAACATATCCCGGAGGTGAACCTATAAGCTTTGACACCGTATGCTTCTCCATAAATTCCGACATATCAACTCTTATAAGAGAATTCTCTGTACCAAACATAGCATCTGCCAGTGCCTTTGAAAGTTCTGTCTTACCTACACCCGTAGGTCCTAAAAACAGGAATGAGCCAATTGGTCTGTTAGGATCTTTAAGTCCTACCCTTCCTCTTCGGATTGCTTTAGCAACTGCTGTAACAGCCTCGTCCTGTCCAATAACTCTGTTGTGCAGAGTTTCCTCAAGCTTCATAAGACGTTCTGACTCTGCCTGTGCAATTCTCTGTACAGGAATCTTTGTCCATGTCGATACAACAGAAGCAATCTCATCTTCATCGACAATAAGATTATTCTTATTGATACTATCCTGCCACTGCTTTGTCATCTTTTCAAGCTGTTCTTTTTTCTTTAACTGTTTCTTCTTAATTTCACCAGCCTGCTCATAAGCTTCTGACTTTATTGCTTCTTCCTTATCCTTGGTAAGCTGTTCTATCTGTGCCTCTAATGTCTTAATCTCATCAGGCATTACATATGCATCAAGCCTTGTCTTAGAAGATGCTTCATCAATAAGATCAATAGCCTTATCAGGAAGGAATCTGTCATTGATATATCTCTTAGATAACTTAACAGCTGCAACTACTGCCTCATCTGTAATTGTAACATGATGATGCTCTTCATACCTGCCCTTAAGGCCTCTTAATATCTGAATTGCCTCTTCTGCCGTAGGTTCTTCAACCTTAACAGGCTGGAATCTTCTCTCAAGAGCAGCATCCTTCTCAATATGTTTTCTATACTCCTCAAGAGTTGTAGCACCAATAAGCTGGATTTCTCCTCTTGCAAGAGATGGTTTTAATATATTAGACGCATCTATTGCTCCCTCTGCTCCTCCAGCACCTATTATTGTGTGAATCTCATCCAGAAAAAGTAATACATTTCCGGCATTTTTAACCTCTGCTATTACCTTCTTGATTCTTTCCTCAAATTCACCCCTGTACTTAGAACCGGCAACCATACCTGACAAATCTAATGTCAGAAGACGCTTGTCCTTAATTGTCTCAGGCACATTTCCTTCAACTATTCTGGCTGCAAGTCCTTCTGCTATGGCAGTCTTACCAACTCCCGGTTCACCTATAAGGCAAGGATTATTCTTAGTTCTTCTGCTCAATATCTGAATAACCCTCTGAATCTCTTCTTCCCTGCCAATAACAGGGTCCAATCTGCCTTCTCTTGCCATCTGTGTAAGATCCCTGCTGTACTGGTCGAGAGTTGCTGTGCTTTTTTTATCATTTCCTCTTGGTCTTCCATTCTGGAAATCTTCTTTAACCCTGCCGGCATCTTCTCCCATAGCCATAAGAAGATCAACATACATCTTCTTGACAGGAACCCCTATAGTATTAAGAAGCCTTGAAGCTACGCTGTCTGTTTCTTTTATTATTGCTATTAAAATGTGTTCTGTTCCTATAAGCTCTGACTTAAATCTTGCCGCCTCTCTTGCTGCATTATCGAGTATATGTCTAACCCTTGGAGTATATCCTGATGGTTCTTTGACATTAACTACACTATCTGGTGCTATAAGCTGGCACACAAGATTAATTATCTTCTCATCCGTAATATCATTGCTAAGAAGAACTGAAGATGCAAGTCCGCCCTCCGCTTTAATAAGTCCTATAAGAAGATGCTCTGAACCTATATAACCATGACCTAACATAGCCGCTGTATCTGCCGCATAATTAAGTGCCTCCTGCGCTTTGCTGGTAAATCTGCTCTGCATATCTATAACCCTTTCTATGATTGATTTCGTAAATATCTGTTAATGTATTGTTGGAAGATGTTCTCTTATAAAATCAGCTCGTGACACTTCCAGTTCCTCTTCATTCATATCCTTGTTAGAAATCATAAGAAGATTTGCCGGATGAATTCCAATCATAAGCTGATATATATTACTCTCATCAAATCCGTCAGCCTTAATAAGCCCTGATGCAAGTCCGAATCTTATCTGGGAAAGCAGCAGCTCTCCATCATTAAGTGTAACCTTTCTGGCATATTTTAACACACCATATGACCTGTACACCATATCAAGTGCTGTCATTTTTCTTTTTGTTATATACTGCTTCCTGTAATTTCTTTCCTGTGCAATAATCTGTTCTGCTATATTATCCAGATTGTCAATTATATCTTTCTCACTCTTTCCAAGTGTTACCAGATTAGTAAGCTGGTATATATCACCTAAAGCTCTGTTATTGTCACCCTCCATTGCTTTTAGCACAAGTCCGAATCTTCCAACCTCAGGAATCAGCCCTGATATTTTATCATTTCCTGCAAGTGCTGGCAAATGTAGCATATAACTTGCTCTCATTCCTGTACCTGCATTAGATGGAAGCGTTGTAAGATAGCCAAACTTCTGATCATACGAATAGTCAAGTACATCTCCGATAACATCATCCATCTTATCAGCCAGTGTATACGCTTTCTGCATATTCATTCCGGCAGCAAATGCCTGTATTCTTATATGATCCTCTTCATTAATCATTATTGACACATCTTCATCAGGTGCAACAAATCCTGCTGCGTAATCCTGCTTTTCAAGATACGGACTTATAACATGTCTCTCCCTCATGCCCATCTTCTGATAAGCATCAAGATAGTCAAAATTATATGAATTATAACCGCTTATTGGCGACACTGTCTTTAACTGGTCAGTAACATTTTTTACCAGCTTTTTAGCATCTGTGTCTGACATCTTGTAAGAAAAATTATATCCATTAATATTACGGGCAAGCCTTACTCTGCTTGATATAACAACATCAGAGTTATTGCCGCCCTCTTCAAACCATCTAAGCATCGTGACCGCCTCCCTGTGTTGAATCATCCGTATTATCCATTTTCTTTAACTGGTGAATCATGTCCCTTAATCTGGCTGCCTCTTCATAATTCTCTATCTCAACAGCCTCTCTTAACTTTATCCCCAGTTTCCTGATACGGCTTTCATAATCATCATTTTCATCCTGCATGACTGGCAGAGTATTTGTCTCATTATTTTCATCAGACAGCCCTGAGTATTTCTTATATATCTTTCCCCTATGAACTGAATCTCCATGCAGTCTTTTCATATTATCCTCAATAAGAGGTCCGAATACCCCATAGCACTCAGCACAACCAAATTTACCAACCATAGTAAATTCATCAAATGTCATTCCACAGCCTGGGCATCTGATATGCATCATAGGTCCGTCTTCCACCTGAGCTGAATTACCAGCCAGCAGACCCGTCAGAAGCCTTACAAATGGAAACTCCGCATCTGAACTGTCTGACATTCCTGCAAAATTAAGCCTTCTTGCACAATCCATGCATATATGGTGTTCCTTCTTAACTCCGTTAATTATTTCTGTATAATGAATTGAAGCTTCATTCTGATGACAATTCTCACAAAGCATATTATTCCTTTCCAGTCAGGAATCACATTCCTGCTTTATTCAAATACTCTCATCTTAGTTAAAGCATAGTAAGGGCCAAAATATGTTATTAATGCAACCATAAAGGCTATTACCAGTGCCAGAACATTAGATGATGTAAGTGTATACATTCCCTTATATGAAAGCCATGTGAACACGCCCATTATAAGTGCCGATATACCTGGTTTTGCAAATACACTTATATACGGCATCGTATAATCAATCTCCTGATATAAGGTTCTTAGATTAAGTATAAATATTAATATTGGAAATGTTGCATTACCTATAACCACTGCATATATTCCCAGAGCCGAGAACTTAAGAAGCACGAATACCAGCACAATATGAACAGCAAGTGATATAGATGAATGAATCATTGGTACATTTACACGGTCAATTCCCTGCAGTGCTGTACTTGTAACTGTAGAGAGTGTATAGAATACTACCGCAATCGCACCTATTTTTAACATCATTCCACCCTGAGCGCTGTTATAGCGGGAAAATAACAGCTTTATTATAGGCTGACCTATAACAAACAGTCCTACAAATGATGGAACAGCAATAAACATGTTAGTCTTTAATGTCTTAGTAATCTTATCATATATAGAATCATAATCCCTGTCTGTAAATGATGCAACAACGCTAGGCAGCATCGAAGCAGACATTGCAGATGCAACCCCCTGTGGAATTCCTATAAGCAGGCTGTAGCTTGAACTGAAATTACCAAGATCCATAGATATGCTCTTAGTAATATCTCTTCCAACCATTATATTGCTAAACATTACATCGTCTATCAAAGCACTTATCTGATAAAATGTCTGTCCAAGTATAATTGGTATCATTGTATATATGATTATCTTACAAATCTGCCCTGTGCTCTGGTTCTCTGTATGTCTGTCTTTTCTTTTTAGTCTGTTAAATGTCGGTGTATATACCGCATACAAAAATCCCATGAATAAAACAGCCGTAAGTGCTCCCATCGCAGTACCAAGCGTACTTCCTGCCGCTCCATATGCAGCCACATCAGGTAATGAAGCAAATGCTTTCATCATTCCATATCCTGCTGCAATACTAACAATCGCATTAACAATCTGTTCAAGTATCTGCGATACCGCAGTTGGAATCATTGTACTCTGTCCCTGAAAGAATCCTCTTATAACCCCAAGAATTGCAACAAGGAATATTGTCGGTGCAAGAATCCTTAATGGAACCGCAAGTCCCGGAAGTCCTCCTCCATATATAACATTCTCTATAAATGAAGCGCCAAAAAATACAAGAAGTGCTGCGATACCTCCTGTACACACTGCAACCATTAAAGAACATCTTAATACTTTAGCAGCACTTTTATATCTTTTCTTTGTAAATCTTGCTGACACAAGCTTTGATACAGCCATTGGCAGTCCGTACGAAGACAACACAAGCATTATATTATATATGTTGAAAGCAGCTCCATATATACCATTGCCTTCACTTCCTATAATGTTAACTACAGGAATTCTGTAAAGCATGCCTATTATCCTGACAAGAATACCTGCAATTGCAAGAATACTTCCATGAACTATAAAATTACGTTTATTAGACTCCGACATATTCATCTCCAAATCTTATGTAATAATTGTTTTCGAATTAGATTTTACATCTTATATACAATAAAATCCATAAATTTTTTGTTAAAAAAGCCGTTCCAACCACATACGATTAGAACGGCTTATATTTTTATATTAATTAATTAAGAAATCAGCCAGCATCCATGTACCATTCTGTTTTACAAATGTATATGTAAGCGATGTTTTATATGTTGTATTACCTGTCTTGTAATCAACATAAAGGTCATAATAGACATCACATGAGAAACATTTGTCTGAATACTTTCTGAAATTAGTAATAGATTCATTGTTGAACTGATAAGTATATGACTTACCCCAGAGGTACGCCCATATAGCAGGAATATCACTGACATACTCAGCTGCAGTACCAACCATATAGCTTGAAAGCTTAGAAAGACTTCCCCTGTTGATAATATAAGCTCCATACTGTTCCGCTATTGTATATATCCTTGATTCCATACTTTTATACAATTCATCATCCGATGGATAGTAAATTGTATATCCTGTCTTCTTGTCATAATCAACTGTCAGATCTTTACCATTAAGCTTTGCTGTTATATCAGGCTTTGCTATAAGCTGTCCTACATCATACACATCATTAGTTGGTACCGTAACATAATCTGATACATGCAGACAAGGTGCAAACTTAACTTCTGACTCTGTCTTGTATGTATCAGTAACCTGTACTCCATTAATATAAACATCAGCACCTGTTGGAGCTGTTATTTTAACTTCTGCAAGGTTCTTTGTAAAATCTCCAAAAGAAATAGTTCCAAGAGTCCATTTATTAAATTTATGTGCATTCTTTCCTGCCGATTCAAGTTCAACCTTTGCTATCGGCGTATCACCTGCATATACTACATACACAGGAGTTTTTTCAGAATATTCACCAGCCTTTTTCTTATATGATACTGTACCGTCATTTAACCTATCTGTAAAATATGCTGCTATCGTATCATTCGTTTCAAACTCATTTACTTTCACGTCATTATCTGATAAAAGCTTTCCAATCCCATCAGGAGTAAACTGATTCACAATCTTATCCATTGTTCCTGATGGCATTCCCTCTTCATAATCTTTTAAAAGACTATGAAGCATAATTAATGTAATCACACCTGCCAGAAGAAGAATCCCGCAGTATATACATAAGAATTTTTTAAAAATTGAAAGCTTCTTTTTTCTTTTATTATTTCGTGGCATACTACTTTTCTCCTCCTTACTTAATTAAAAATGCTGTCGGACAGCTTCTTGGACCTGTTGGTGAATATGGTACATTTATTACTTCACCATCATAATACATCTGTGTTGATGTTCCACCATCCATTGTAGATGCATTTACAGCTCCATACTGTGCCATAATATCCTGTAGGTCTGAAAATGTAGCACCTATACTGTTAGGCTGTCTTCCATCTACTGCAAGAAGAAGAATCTTTCCATCTGCTGTCTGTCCTATGGCAGTTCTTGGATTAGTTCCCCCTGCAATACCAACAATATCCTGAGCCTCTCCATTAACAATAAGAAATGGACCAATATGATTGCTTATGCTTACGCAGTCTCTTATATTAAGTTCCTTTGCCTTTGCAGCATTCATATTACCAAGAACAAGCTTATTATCAAATGTAATTCCGGTAACATGAGATGTTCCGCCATTATCATTAAGAATCTCTCCGTCTTTCATTACAAGACCAATCGGCATTGCTGTATAAGTTGTTTCTCCATCAACAAATTCTCCGCCATTAACTCCTCCGATTGCATCATATCTCTTTGCAATATCTGCAACAACCATTCCATTTCCATTGGTAAATTCAGGAACTGTTCCCACAAATAATCTGCTTGGATCTTTTACAATCATGAGTTTTCCAGAATATGTAGCACCCTTTACATCTACAATCTCAATATCAGGAGTTTCTGGATCCTGGGCTGCTGTATCAATATTTACAAGTCCCGCATCTGTTATCTCATCTGTATCTTTAATTGCGTTATTGGCCTTAATCTGGTCTATCTCATCCTGAGAGCAGAACCAGTTAGCAAGAAATCCTATTGCACTTGTCTCCTGTACAGAAAGTACAAACTGAATCTTTGCTGTCTTAGACGGTCCATACACAAGCATTGCCATAACAGCATACAGAAATATCACCAGAATAAGAATAGTTGACAAAAGTGTCGCACCGACTCTTCCTGCCCATACAAGAACTGGATTCTTCTTTTTATTTTTATTTCTTTTATTAGATGCGTTGCCACCTCGTGGCTTATCGTTACCATACGACTTTTTATCTTCATAGCTGTCATCTAAAACGTCAAATGGATCAAAATCATCAATATCTTCAAGTTCAAAATCATCAACGATATCTATATCGTCAATATTATTCTTTCTTTTTGCCACTATAACTTCCTCCTAAACCGTTACTTAAAAACCCATCTTTTCTGAATCTGATAACTTACAAAGAACAATGCAAGATCAATTATTATCTTGGCAATTCCTGAAAGCACAATGCTTAATGCCAGCAGCTTTGTAGCAATATACACCAAAGCATAAGAACAAGCAAGCTGACAGAACCATAAAATGTAATATCTTACCACCGTCTGTTTAAGACCGGACTGTGATTTAAATACTGCATTTCTGTTAAGCGAGAAATTAAAAACTGATGAAAGCACTCTTGCCGCTGCTGTACTTATGAATATTCTTAAGCTGACTGTAAGCCCTATAAGCACAAATTCAAGCACATTAAATATTATATTATCTATAGCCCACGAAGCAATAGAGCTTCCTACATATTTCATGCCTGTGCTTTTAAATAAATATTTAAATATCACTTTGTATATCTTAATTGAATCTTTGACAGGATTAAAATGTGATGATGAATTATCTTCTATGTACACAGTTTCTATCGATTCTTCCTGAAATCCAATATTATACTTTTTGAAAGCAAGCAGCATATTAGTCTCATACTCAAATCGTTCGCCTTCTACCTTGTCAAATGTCTCAAGGTACTTGTAAGGTATTGCTCTTAAGCCGGTCTGTGTGTCCGAAATATTCAATCTGCAAAGCACCTTAAATACTCCACTAGTCATATTATTGCCAAATTTACTTCTTGCCGGTACATCATCACCAGTAAAATCCCTTACGCCTAAAACGACATTGCCTGTACTGACCATAGTTTCACTGCATTTCTTAATATCTTTGGCACGATGCTGATTATCACCATCTACTGTCACAACTCCATCAATATCTTTTCTATTCTCAAGGCAGAATTCAAATGCAGTCTTCAAGCCTCTTCCTTTTCCCTTGTTAACTTCATGTGTAAGAATTGTACATTCACTATGTGCTGCTACTTCATTAAAAGGAGCCATATGTTCCTCATCACTTCCATCATTAACAATAATGATGTCCTTAAAGCCTTCTTCAAGTAAAGCATCAACTACAGCTACAAGCTTATTATCAGGATTCAGTGAAGGTATAATAACCGATACTTTCATAATATTCATCCCACTCTTTGCTAATATTTATAGTGCTTTTCCATTTAAACGCACTGTATTTAGAATATAATAATTTCCTAAAGATTGCAATAAAATTTTCATATACTGTGTAACAGGGTCATGCTGTAAGCCATAATATTGTATTGTAGATTAATTTTGGAGGACTTTTACATGAGTGATTTAGCAGCAACAAACTGCGGAGGATGCGGCGGATGTGGAGATAACTGCAATTCTATTGTATGGATTATCATTCTCCTTCTCCTCTTTGACGGAAATAACGGATGTGGATGCAACAATGGTTGTGGAAATGGTTGCAATTCCTTCTGGATTATAATTCTCCTCTTCTTATGCTGTGGCTGTGGCAATGGAACTAACTTCCTCAATGGCTTTGGTTGCGGATGCAACAGCGGATGTGGATGCAACAGTGGATGCGGATGCCAGTAATTATTTAATATGGGGCTGCCTTAAACGGCAGCCCTTATATATTAATTATTATTATGTTCCATCATACATTTTCCATCTATTTCATATATGGTATTCTCCTCTTCAACAAGTATATTGCCATTGTCCTGAACATCCATATTAATTACCATATCATAATTCCTTTTTTATATATTATATGGACTTATTTATTAATTGCTAAGACTTACAGGCATAATTAAGACATATAACCTAATATATATAGAATAAAATATTCCGCCGAGAGTTCACATGAAAGAACTTCCCATAACAGAATTTGATATGCAGACACTGCCACAATTCATACAGCTTGCCAAAGCAATTCTTCCTTTTATGGAATTTAATACCCAGCAGACACTTAGTCCTCTGCTCCGCGCATATGAATTTTCATGTACAATGAACTATTACAGCCGCCCTGAAAGCCTTCGTATTGCGGCATGTTCTGCAAAGCCCCACCTTTCATTAAACAGTCCAATACAGGATATACTTTCAGATGAAAATATCATGAATGTTATTCTTACTTACTGTCCAGACAATCTCCGGAATATTCTGAGTAATTTTAAAAACTATAATAAAATGTCCGATTTGTTCAACATTTTAAATCGTGATCAGAATGGCAGTAATAGTTTTCTTAATCCTGCCCAGCAAAAAATGTATGAAGCTTATACAGAACAGTTAAACAATCTTAATCTTTAATATTTGGAGGACTTTATGTCAGAATTAGATTTTAGAAAGCAGCTTCTTCTCAACGAATTCAAGACTTTATCCCAGGGAAAGAAAAATGATGAAATCATTCCTCTTCTTTTCGCTATTAATGATAAAGCTAAAAAATCCGGTATAACCTTCACAAAAGAAGATTGTCAGTTAGTCATCAACAGTATGTCTGGGCAATTAAGCGAAAAAGAGCTCAGGCTATTGCCTGAGCTTCTCTCTCTTCTTAATATGAATTAATGTTTTATTATTCTTAATTACTTTGCAACAATATTAACAATTCTTCCCGGTACATATATTTCTTTAATAATGTTACCAGAAAGCCTGCTTCCAAGTGCTTCCTTAGCGGCAGCAATTACACTGTCCTTGTCAGCATCCTTGGCGATATTGATAGTAGACTTAGTCTTTCCATTAATCTGGACTGCTATCTCAACCGTTGACTCAACTGTCTTAGCTTCATCGTATTCAGGCCATGTCTGCTGATATACTCTTCCGTTCTCGCCGATTGCTTCCCACATCTCTTCTGTAATGTGTGGAGCAACCGGATTAAGTAAGATAAGGTATGTCTTGAGTTCTCCCTTAGTAATCTTACCTGCCTTGCTGAAATCATTGAGCATAGTCATGAGCTGTGCAATAGCTGTATTGTATTTCAGATTCTCATAATCAAATGAAACTTTCTTAATTGTCTGATGCATCTTTGTCTCAAATTCCTTAGAGAAACCTTCCTCATCAGTCATTATATCCTGAAGCTTCCATACCCTATCTAAGAATCTGCGGCAGCCCTTAACGCCATCCTCTGACCATGAAGCTGCTGCGTCAAATGCACCGATAAACATCTCATATGTTCTTAATGTATCTGCACCATAATCTCTTACGATATCATCAGGATTAACAACATTGCCTCTTGACTTACTCATCTTCTCGCCGTTCTCACCAAGAATCATACCGTGGGATGTTCTCTTCTGATATGGCTCTGGGCAAGGTACAACCTTCTGGTCGTAAAGGAATCTGTGCCAGAATCTTGAATAGAGTAAGTGTAATGTTGTATGCTCCATTCCTCCGTTATACCAGTCTACCGGAAGCCAGTACTTAAGTGCTTCCTGACTTGCGAGTGTCTCTGTGTTATGTGGATCTGTATATCTTAAGAAATACCATGATGATCCAGCCCACTGAGGCATTGTATCAGTCTCTCTCTTAGCTGGTCCGCCACAGCATGGGCATGTTGTATTAACCCAGTCTGTCATGGCTGCAAGAGGTGATTCTCCATTATCTGTAGGCATATAACTTTCTACCTCTGGAAGAAGTAAAGGAAGTTCGCTCTCATCAACTGGAACATAGCCACATTTGTCACAATGAACAATTGGAATAGGCTCGCCCCAGTATCTCTGACGAGAGAATACCCAGTCACGGAGCTTATAATTAACCTTTGCATTACCAATTCCCTTTTCTGTAAGGAATTCAATCATCTTTTCCTTAGCTTCTTTAACTTCAAGTCCGTTAATGAAATCCGAATTAATAAGAACACCTGTTGCTACATCTGTAAATGCTGCCTCATTAACATCAACTTCTTCACCGTTCTTTGCTACAACCTGAATGATAGGAAGGTTAAATTTCTTGGCAAACTCCCAGTCTCTTTCATCGTGAGCAGGAACAGCCATGATAGCACCTGTACCATAGCTCATAAGTACATAATCTGATACCCAGATTGGAACTTCCTTGCCATTAACCGGATTAACTGCCTTAAGTCCGTCAATCTCTACACCTGTCTTATCCTTTGCAAGCTCTGCTCTCTCGAAATCTGACTTTCTTGAAGCCTGCTCTCTATAGCTTTCTATCTCATCCCAGTTCTTAATCTCGTCCTTATACTTATCAAGATATGGATGCTCTGGTGATACAACCATATAAGTAACACCAAAAAGTGTATCACATCTTGTTGTATATATTCTTAACTTATCTTCCTTACCAGCAATTGCAAAATCAACCTCAGCACCTGTTGAGCGTCCAATCCAGTTCCTCTGCTGTGTCTTAACTCTCTCAATATAATCTACATGGTCAAGTCCTTCTATAAGCTTATCTGCATAATCAGTAATCTTAAGCATCCACTCACTCTTGACCTTACGGACAACAGGTGAGCCACATCTTTCACATACACCATTAACTACTTCTTCATTAGCAAGACCTACCTTACATGAAGTACACCAGTTGATAGGCATCTCCTGCTTATACGCAAGCCCGGCCTTAAAAAGCTTAAGAAAAATCCACTGTGTCCACTTATAATAATCAGGATCTGTAGTATTAATCTCTCTGTCCCAGTCAAATGAATAACCAATTGACTGAAGCTGTTCCTTAAAATGATCTATATTATTCTTAGTAACTATCTTAGGGTGAATCTTATTCTTAATAGCATAGTTCTCAGTTGGAAGACCAAATGCATCCCAACCCATTGGATATAAAACATTATATCCCTGCATTCTTCTCTTTCTTGCTACAATATCAAGCGCTGTATATGGTCTTGGATGACCTACATGAAGTCCCTGTCCTGATGGATATGGAAACTCTACAAGTGCATAATACTTTGGTTTTGAATAATCATTAGTTGCAGCAAAAGCTTTTTCATCCTGCCATACCTGCTGCCACTTCTTTTCAACTGTTTTGTGGTTATATACTGCCGACATAACACATTCCTCCTTAAAAACGCATAAAAACATTCTACACACATCACTTTAATTTGTCAATTAAATAGCCGCCTTTACATTATCACTTTAAAGTGTTAAAATACCACTATTCGCATGAATATTAATATTTCTTACATGGAGGTTATAACATATGAAGACAAAGGTTGGATTCATAGGTTTCGGACTCATTGCAGGATCCTTAGCCCATGCCCTTAAAGAAAGCGGCAGGGATTATCATATAACTGCCACAAGCAGACATTTAGAACCAGTAATCGCTGCGGTTGCTGATGGTATTGTTGATGTCGCTGCTCCTGCGGTAGACGAAACATTTGCACAATGTGACATAATCCTGTTATGCACACCTGTAATTACTATCACAGAATATCTTACAAAATTAAAAGCCATTGCCAGTCCGGACTGCATAATTACCGACGTTGGAAGTGTCAAGACTATCATACATGAAGCAGCAGATTCATTAGGACTTAATGACCGCTTTATTGGTGGACATCCTATGGCTGGCTCTGAAAAAACAGGTTATGAGAATTCAGGTTCATCAATTATAAAAGATGCAAGGTATATAATCACACCGACCAAAGAAACCAAGCCTGAAAAAATCGAATTCATGAAACAATTTGCATCAGATGTTGGCATGCGTCCTATCGTCATGGATTACCATGTGCATGACAAATCTGTTGCTGCCATAAGCCATGTTCCACATCTTTTATCAACTGCACTCGTTCATGTAGTATCAGATAATGATGACGAAGAAAAGCATATGCAGTTACTTGCCGCAGGTTGCTTTCGTGACATGTCAAGAGTTGCAGCTTCTTCTCCTGAAATGTGGGAACAGATATGTTTGACTAACAGCTCTGCAATCAGCAACATTCTTGAACAGTATATTGAAATGCTTGAAACAATCAAAGATAACATTGACAAAAAGACACCAGGCTATGTCGCCAGTCTTTTCGAGATGTCAAGAGAATACAGAAATTCACTTGAAAGCAGACACCCAGAGCACTAAGCCCTGGGTGTTTTTATTTACAATCATCACACCTTGAAACATCCTCCGCCTACGAATTCCCGTAATATAGAATCGATTGGTACATTCTCGTAGCCGCATGGAAGGAAATAGTTCATGAACTTAAGCAGTCTGTTTGCTTCCTGATATTCAGGGTCAGCTTCTGTTACCTGAAAAAGTATAGGCTCAACGAATGGTTTTAATACGCATGGTTCATATGGCATTGCTGAGTTAAACATAACATCCGCCTGCTCCTGGAATGGGAAGATGTTCTTCTCTTCACCTCTTCTTACAGACTCCCACATCGAAAGAGTCTTCTTTGCAGATGCTCCTCTTGTCCTGTAATCTCTTACAAGCCTTCTTAAAAGTCTTCCATCTGTAGTTGATACCCTGTTATGTTCGTCAACATTAAGCTGTGTAAGTGCACTAATATATATCTTGAATTTACTGTCTATTGGAAGTGAATATGATAATTCATCATTAAGACAATGAATTCCTTCTATTACAAGAACATCCTCTTCCCCTAACTGTAAGAAATTACCATTATATTCTTTCCTTCCGAACTTAAAGTTAAATTCCGGCAGCTCCACTTTTTCTCCGTTAAGAAGTCTGGTCATATGCTGATTAAAAAGTTCAATGTCTACTGCATGAAGGTCTTCATAATTGTAATCACCATTCTCATCAATAGGTGTCTGCTCTCTTTCAACAAAGTAATTATCGACAGCAATTGGGTGTGGCTTATATCCATTAGCCATAAGCTGAATTGATAATCTATGTGAAAATGTTGTCTTTCCTGAAGAAGATGGACCGGCTATCATGATGAATTTAGTATGCGGTCTTTTCTTTATCTCATCAACTATCTCAACAATTTTCTGTTCCTGAAGTGCCTCCTGCGTAAGCATAAAAGAAGTCATATCCCCATTAGTTATATGGTCATTAAGTTCTCCAACCGTAGACATGCCAAGCATCTTTGCCCAGCTTGTGCTTTCCTTTAACACATTAAACAGCTTTGTTTGTGGATTAAATTCAGGAACTTCAAGAGGTGCATTCTTAACCGGAAGCTGTAACACTATTCCCTCGTCATACAGGAATATGTCAAATACCCCAAGCATGCCTGTAGAAGATGCCATATATCCGTAGAAATAATCTTTGTAGCCATTCAGGTCATACACATTAACAAATGAACTTCTTCTGTATTTGAACAGTGATGTCTTATCTGTCATTCCTTTTTCTTTAAAAAGATTCATAGCATCAGATATCTTCATCAGCTCTTTCTTGATTGGAAGATCCTTCTCAACCATACTGTGCATAACTGACTTAACTTCATCTATAAACTCTTTGTCAGGTCTGAAGTCTCCATCAAATGTGCAGTACAGTCCCTTGCTTAAAGAATATTCAACAACAACTCTGTCAATATTCCTGTCTATCTTATCTATAGCTGCAAGCATAAGAAGAACCACGCTTCTTCTGTATGTCTCGTTACCTATTGATGTCGAAGTTGTAACAAATGTAACATCACTGTCAGGGATATATTCTTCTCCAAGTTCTTTAAGCTTACCATTAACATTAGCGAGTATAATCTCATCCTTATATTCGTTCTGCTTCTCTGCTGCAAGCTGTGCCAGTGTCATTCCCATAGCATCCTCCTCTTACGCATCAGTCATAATATGACAATGCATCCATAATTATATTATTCTTCTGCAAAAGCTGCTGTAATCTTAACTTAACCGTAGGATTACTTTCATCTTTCTTAAGACTGTTACTTATCCCATCATTAGTTTCTTTCTCTTTTATAAGATATTCATAAAGAGTCTTATCTTTGCTCTCTAAAAGCTTCCATCCGTACTGATATTGCGTCTCACTGTATTCAGAATAAACATTTTCGTCTGACTTTCTGCATTTGATAATAAAATAATACTTACCGTCTTCCTTAAGCATCTTCTCATCATCAACAACCAATCTCTGTGAAACAAGAAAATGTCTGAAATCTCCTACTTCTGACTGCGGTGATACTATAAGTGTTGTATTCCGGGTAATAACATTCATTCCCTTAGTTACAATATCAGCTATAAGCCTGCCACCCATACCACATATGGTTATAATATCAGCTTCATTCGCTGAAAGCTTTTCCAATCCGTCTGAAAGTCTTGTCTGTATTCTGTCCTCTAAACAATTATCACATATATGCTTCTTTGCCTTATCGAGTGGACCTTTTCTTAAATCCATCGCAATAGCAGACCGAGCTATTCCTTCCTGCACAAGATATATAGGAAGATAGCCGTGGTCTGTCCCTATGTCAGCCACGACTGCTCCCTTTTCACACATATGTGCAACTGTTCTTAATCTGTCAGATATTCTTACCATAACTTAATCCTAATCAAGATAATCTCTTAACTTACGGCTGCGGCTTGGGTGTCTTAACTTTCTTAAAGCCTTGGCTTCAATCTGTCTGATACGTTCTCTTGTTACATTGAATTCTTTACCAACTTCCTCAAGAGTTCTTGCTCTTCCATCATCCATACCAAATCTTAATCTTAATACCTTCTGCTCTCTTTCTGTAAGAGTTCCAAGTACTTCAACAAGCTGTTCCTTAAGAAGTGTAGAAGCTGCTGCCTCTGCCGGAACAGGAACATTATCATCCTGAATGAAATCTCCAAGATGGCTGTCTTCCTCTTCACCAATAGGTGTCTCTAAAGATACCGGTTCCTGCGAAATCTTCTGAATCTCTCTTACCCTCTCTACAGGAATATCCATATTCTCTGCAATCTCCTCTGGTGATGGTTCTCTTCCAAGTTCCTGAAGCAGCTGTCTCTGTACTCTTACAAGCTTGTTAATTGTCTCTACCATATGAACAGGAATTCTTATAGTACGGGCCTGGTCAGCTATAGCTCTTGTAATAGCCTGTCTGATCCACCATGTAGCGTATGTACTGAACTTGAATCCTTTTCTGTAATCGTATTTCTCAACAGCCTTTATAAGACCTAAGTTACCTTCCTGAATAAGATCAAGGAACTGCATACCACGTCCAACATAACGTTTTGCAATACTTACAACAAGTCTTAAGTTAGCTTCTGCAAGTCTTTTCTTGGCTTCCTCATCTCCTTCTTCCATTCTCTTGGCATACTCAATCTCTTCATCAGCACTAAGAAGAGGTACTTTACCTATCTCCTTCAGATACATTCTTACCGGATCATCAAGACCGATTCCATCAGGAACAGAAAGATCTATCTTCTCAATATCAATCTCATCTTCATCATCAAGAATAATATCCTCATCTTCATCAGGTACATCATTCATTCTTACATCTACTTTTTTTAGCTCAAGAATTTCAAATACCTTCTCCATTCTGTCAGCTTCAAAATCTGTATCCTGAAAATATGTCATAATTTCCTGATAATCAAGTACATTCTTTTTCTTCTTGGCTATTGCAAGAATACCCTCTATCTTCTCCCAGAATTTAGCTTCCTGTGCTTCTGCATCATCTGCGTCACTGTTTTCTGTCTCTTCTTTTACTTCTTCTTTAATCTCATCTTTCTTAGTTGTCTTCTTTGCTGCTGCTTTTTTTGCAGGAGTCTTCTTTTCTGTTGTCTTTTCTTCCTTAGTCTCCTTAACATTCTCTTCTAATGTTTCTACCATTTTCTTAGCCATTTCTCTTCTCCATTCTTCTTCGCGTAACACGCTCTATATATTTATAACTTAATATGAATCTGATTCAGCTTCTGCTGTTCAATTATTATCTCCTGCATACGCTTCGGGTCTACAGTCTTATTAAGTTCATGATTAAGGCTGTTAGCCTTAATTCTGATAACAATGTCATTAAGAGTCTTTTCTCTTTCCAGATTATTAAGGCTCTCATCCAGGTCTGCCGAAAACATTGCTGCGACTTCCGTATGTTCTTCTGTTGTTGCATAATCAGCTATAATTGCAGCAGGGCTTATATTTCCTGTCCCATACTGTTCATATACTTTCTCTGCCACACCCGAAAATAACGGGTCAATAAAATCCTCTGGTTTAATGTAACCCGCAACCTTATCAAATATATCCCTGTCACTTATAAGCCATGTAAGAAGCATTTTCTCTGCCTGTCTTAAACCATCTTCACGCTTCTTCGGCTTACGCTCAACAGTTGGCTGCATAGTACCTGCACCTGCATTTCTTGAAATAATCCCTTCCTGATTACCAAGCCTTGATACCATCTGCCTCATGCCATCTTCTGGTATCATAAACTGCCTGCACACTGCTTTAAGGTAATTATCACGTTCCAGCTTTTCTTTAAATGTAACAAGCTTTGCTGCAACTTCTCTTTCAAATGCAGTCTCGCTTTCCGGATCCCCCCTGTCGTAATTTCTTAACATGGTTCCTATCTCATACATAAAGCTGTTCTCTGCATTATCAATTCTTTCCTGAAATGCCTCTGCACCCATAGCCTTAATAAACTCATCAGGATCCTTATATGGCCGCATATTAATTACCTTCGTTGAAAGCCCTGCTTCCTTAAGAATCGGAATTGCCCGGAGTGCCGCCTTAACTCCTGCCTCATCGCTGTCATAGGTTATAAGCACATTATCTGTATATCTCTTTAACAGCCTTGCATGTCCATGCGTCAGTGCAGTTCCTAGTGACGCAACTGCCTGGTTAAAGCCCGCCTGATGCATTGATATAACATCCATATAGCCTTCACATATTATCATGTTAGGCTTTCTTGATGTTCTTGCAATATTAAGTCCATACAGATTACGGCTCTTATCAAACAGCCTTGTCTCCGGTGAATTAAGGTACTTTGGCTTGGCATCACCCATAACTCGTCCACCAAATCCTATGACCTTATTATTAATATCCATGATTGGAAAAATCACTCTGTTCCAGAATTTCTCATGAATACCTCTCTCATAAGTAAAAAGTCCTGATTCTTTCAGAATATCATCATCATAACCTTTGTCCTTCAACAGCTTGTACAGATTACCTGTTGACTGAGTAGCATACCCCAGTCCAAAGCTGTTAATTGTACTGTCAGACAATTCACGCTTCTTAAGATAATCAAGACCGTTTTTTCCCTTCTCACTTCTAAGCTGCCTGTAATAATATGTGGCAGCAATCTTATTAATCTCTAAAAGACGGTCTCTTATTCCTCTTTCTTTGCGGTCTTCTTCTGACATAGATGTCTGCGGCAGTGCGACTCCGGCTCTCTCACCCAGCATCTTAACTGCCTCTAAGAATGTCATATTCTCATATTCCATTACAAATGTTATGACATTACCACCAACTCCGCATCCAAAACAATGATATAACTGCCGCTGTCCTGAAACCGAAAATGATGGTGACTTTTCATTATGAAACGGACATAGTCCGGTATATGAACTTCCATTCTTTTTCAATTTGACATACCCGGATATAACATCAACAATATCATTCCGGGATATTACTTCATCTATTACTTCTCTCGAATACATTACTTCATCCCTTCCAGGCCTTTGGTACAAAGATTTCCTGAAACTTACTTATTGAATACTGGTCACTCATGCCAGCTATATAATCACACACAACCTGCTCCGGTCTTTCATCAAATTCTGTTATAAATCTCTTATATGTATCCGGCAGTTTATCTGTGTTCGCAACATAGTATCTGTACAATTCTGTTATCAGCTTATCTGCTTTCGCTTCCTCACTTTTAGCTGTCGGATTAAGATACAGACTTTCAAACATGAATTTTCTTAATTCTGTCATTGCTTTACGTACAGGTTCTGACATTACAAGATCATTCTTTCCTATGCTGTTCATTATTATATCGCTAATCATCGTATTAAGTCTTTCCTTGGTTGAATTACCAAGAACATCCGTATATTCTGACGGAATGTCGCTTTCCTTCAATATCCCTGCTCTTATTCCATCATCTATATCATGATTAATATACGCTATCTTATCGGAAAGTCTTACTGCTTTTCCTTCAAGAGTTGATGGATTACCTGATGTTCTATGGTTCAATATTCCATCACGCACTTCCCATGTAAGGTTAAGTCCCTGGCCATCCTTTTCAAGAAATTCAACAACTCTTATACTCTGTCTGTAATGAGCAAATCCCATAGGACATAAAGAATTAAGTGTTCTCTCACCTGCATGTCCAAAAGGTGTATGTCCAAGGTCATGTCCCAATGCAATAGCTTCTGTCAGATCTTCATTAAGATTAAGCGCCCTTGCTATACTTCTTGCAATCTGGGCAACCTCTAAGGTATGAGTCAGTCTTGTTCTGTAATGGTCTCCCTCTGGTGCAAGAAATACCTGCGTCTTATGCTTTAAACGCCTGAATGCCTTACAATGAATAATTCTGTCTCTGTCTCTCTGATATATTGTCCTCATAGGGCATGGTTCTTCATCTCTGTCGCGTCCTCTTGACTCATCAGAAAAACTTGCATATGGGCTGAATATCAGATGTTCCCTCTTTTCCTGTTCCTCTCTAATGTTCATCTGTATGTGCCTCCCGCACTGAAACACTAATTTTAAAGCTCACAATTTAATTATTCAACAAAACATGTGTTTTTCCTTTTTTATTTTTTAAAATTTTTCACAAAATAATTATTTGTTATTATCATTACCCACATTATGGACTGAAAAACCCGCCAAATGCCCCTGCAGCCACACACGCAGCTACTGACATGATGATATTATTACTACTGTCCGGTGCCTGTTTCTTCATTATTGTAGCTATTACCAATAACACTGTAATATACACTGCTCCATATATAATTCCCGCAGCCACTCTCCTCCTTTTTATCATCCATGCACTAAGCATCGCACCGGTAAAGCTTCCCGCCACATATATTCCAAATATAATATTATCAACCGCTTTCTCGTCAAGTATAAATTTTCTCATAAGATATGTAAGAAGTCCGAGCATAAGCAGCGTTATTACATATCCTGCAATAAGAGATTGCACCATTTTTCTTATATAATCCATTGATTTCCTTTGTTGTCCTCTTTTTATTAATTGTATGATTAAAAATGTTATCTTATGATTATCTCCTGTTTTCTTTAATAGCACTTGACGGCACAATGTGCGTACTGTAGAATGAGAAGAAATATTATAATTTTAAGACTGGAGGGATTTTTCTTGGATACGGATAGTATTATCCAACTTATTGCAATTGTTATTTTATTGGTTTTATCAGCATTTTTCTCATCTGCAGAGACTTCATTTATCACTGTGAACAGAATCAAAGTGCTGTCTTTAGTTGAAGAGGGTAATAAGAGGGCTGCTCTTGTAATTAAGATTATTGACCAGCCGGCAAAGATGCTCTCTGCTGTTCTTATTGGCAATAATATAGTCAATATCAGCTGTTCTGCATTAGCTACATCATTTACAATCAGTGTATGGGGTAATAAAGCGACAGGTATTGTTACCGGTGTTCTTACGCTTCTTGTTCTTATATTTGGTGAAATTACACCTAAGAATACAGCCAACATGTATGCCACTAATATGGCAATGGCTTATGCTCCTATAATATGGGTGCTTATGATTGTTCTTACACCTGTTATATTCATAGTAGATCACCTTGCAGGCTTCTTCTTATGGTTATTAAGAATTGACAATAACAAGAAGAAAGATATATTTACTGAGGATGAGATTCGAACCATTGTTAATGTAAGCCAGCAGGAAGGTGTAATTGAATCTAACGAAAAGAAAATCATTAATAACCTATTTGATTTTGGTGATTCAACAGCTAAGGATGTTATGATTCCAAGAATTGATATGACTCTTGCTGATGTCAGTTCATCATATGATGATATAATTTCTCTGTTTAGGCAGACAATGTATACACGTATTCCTATTTATGAGAATACACCTGATAACGTAATCGGCATTCTTAATATTAAGGATTTAATTGTCAATCCTTCTGATAACGATACATTTAACATAAGGAACATTATCAGAAAGCCATTCTTTACATTTGAACAGAAGAATACTTCTGACCTGTTTAAGGAAATGCAGTTAAGTTCAACAAGCATTGCCATTGTCCTTAGTGAGTATGGAACAACATCTGGAATGATTACTACAGAAGACCTGCTTGAAGAGATTGTCGGTGAAATTCGTGATGAATATGATACTGACGAAAAGGAAGCTTTATCTAAGATTAATGATACTACATACAGAGTTGATGGCTCATTTAAGCTTGACGATTTAAACGATGAACTTGGCACTAAACTTGAATCTGAAGATAACGATTCAGTTGGCGGACTTATCGTTGAAAGACTTGACAGACTTCCTAAAGCCGGTGATAAAATCACTATTGGTAATGTCTGGATGTTTGTCGAAAAGGTTGCTTCTAACAGAGCTGAATCTGTTATTGTAAAGATTATACCTGATAAGAAAGACGAAACTAAAAAAGCTAATTAATTTTATAAAAAATGCTGTGCATTAACATCATCTTGTTAACGCACAGCATTTTTATTATTAATACTTATATATTACTGATTAAAGTGCCTTGATTCTCTCAAGTGCCTTCACTGTATTCTCATATGAACCGAATGCTGTCAGTCTGAAGTATCCTTCACCACTTGGTCCGAATCCTGAGCCTGGTGTACCAACAACATTAGCCTTCTCAAGAAGGTAATCGAAGAATTCCCAGCTTGTCATCTTATCAGGAGTCTTTAACCAGATATATGGTGCATTAACACCACCTGATACTGTGTATCCTGCTGACTTAAGTCCTTCAAGGATTGTCTTTGCATTGTTCATGTAGTAAGCAATCTGCTCGCCTGTCTGCTTCTGTCCGGCTTCTGAATAAACTGCCTCACCTGCTCTCTGTACAATATAAGGAGCTCCGTTAAACTTAGTTCCATGTCTTCTTGCCCAGAGGCTGTGAAGTGTTACATCTCCACACTTAAGATCCTTAGGAATAACTGTAAAACCAAGTCTTACGCCTGTAAATCCTGCATTCTTAGAGAATGATCTGAGTTCGATTGCACATGTTCTTGCGCCTTCACACTCATATATTGTATGAGGAACATCCGGTTCTGAAATGTATGCTTCATATGCTGCATCATAGATAATAACAGCGCCAACCTTATTAGCGTAATCAACCCACTTCTGAAGCTCATCCTTAGTAATTGTTGAACCTGTTGGATTGTTAGGGAAACACAGATATATGATATCCGGTGTTTCTTTTGGAAGCTCTGGTGCAAAGTTAGTCTCTGCTGTACAAGGCATATAAACAACATTGCTCCATGCCTGCTTCTCTGGAATATAATCTCCTGTTCTTCCTGCCATTGCATTAGTATCAACATATACAGGATATACAGGGTCACATACTGCAATCTTATTATCTACTGAGAAGATATCTCCTATATTGCCTGAATCAGACTTTGCTCCATCTGATACGAATATCTCATCTGCTGATATATCACATCCGCGCTTCTTGTAATCATGGTCTGCAATTACACTTCTTAAGAATTCATATCCAAGATCTGGTGCATATCCGTGGAAAGTCTCTGCATGTCCCATCTCATCAACTGACTTATGTAATGCATCAATTACTGCTGGTGCCAATGGCTGTGTAACATCTCCAATGCCAAGTCTGATGATTTCCTTATCTGGATTAGCCTGCTGATAAGCTGCTACTTTCTTACCGATTGTTGAAAATAAATAGCTTCCTGGAAGCTTTAAATAATTATCGTTAATCTTAAACATATATTCCTCCTTATTTTCTGCCTTGTTTTACAAAACTAACGCTTATTATACATCATTTTTCATTATGTTCCAAGATAAAATCTTGATAATCTTTCATATTCTGTATTAATTGCCTGTAAAAGTTCTTTATCTCCATGCATATTATCAGGATGATATATCTTTAAAAGTGCCTTATAGCGCTTTTTTAAAGATGTTGTATCCTCAACCCCCTTGAAGAATATCTTTACATTTTCAGCATTAGACATACTGCGCCTTGCTTCACGATAAACCTTGTCCTTATATATAAGCTTTTCCCGCTCGAACTTATCTTTATCAATTGCAAGCTGTCTGGTTTCTCTCTCCAGAATATTCCATTTTTGTTCAAATAAATCTCTCTGACTCTCAAGCTGTTTCTTAAGCAACATATTCTTACTCTGCTGTCTCTGAAGCATTCCCATCTGAATCTCAATGAGTTTTCTCTCATCTTCCAGATTTCTGCTTAATTCCTGCAGCCTTACATTCTCTTTAAACAGCCATTTCTTCTTCTCATCTTCACTGCTTAGTTCATCAAACATTGCAACCTCCATATCAGCTTCCCATCAAGCCAGCCGCAAAATATATCTAATCAGATTCCGCTATGAAACCAGAAAACCTTCAATGGCTTTTCTGAGTCAACCGTTTTCATTGTATGTCTGACACCCGGCAATGCTATGAATGAATCACCCGCTTTAACCTCAAACTCTTCGTTGTCAAGTCTGACAAATCCATTTCCTTCCAATACAAAAAAGCCCTCCTGGTCATCATGAAATCCCGGTTCTGGATTAAACTCTGTTTCTGAACATATTGTAACTCCTGAACAACAGCCATTGATACATCCATTTGCCTCTGTAAGGAATTTAATGCTTCTTCTTCCTTCTTCTCTTGCTGCAAGTGCTTCTTCCAATGTTATATATGGTTTCTTCATAATTAATCTCCTTCTGAAATATAAAAAACGGAGTCCCAGGCATATGCTGTAAGACCCCGCTTTATTATGTTCTATATTCTGCCTGTTACTTATTCTCGTATCTTAAAAGTTCTGTATATGCAAGAAGGAATGGTCCTACACCTTTGGCATCATCTTCTACGATTGGCTCTGACATATAATAATCATATGTACCAGGTCTTCTTCCATTACCACCAAGTCCTGCAACAAGACAGATACCACCAAGTGATAATGAACCATCTTCCTTAGTCTTAAGGTATCTTTCACAGATACCATCGATTGCTTTCTTGGCATACTGCGCATAATCATCAGAAAGATATCCAAGACGTACAGCCTTAAGAAGTGCGTATGCCATAATTGAACTTCCACTTGTCTCAAGGTAGTTCTTATCCATGCCACCATAATTAACCACCTGATACCACATACCACTCTCATCCTGATACTTAAGCATTGAATCGACAAGATCCTTAAATGCATCCTCAAGCATCTTGCATTCAGCATCATACTTATGGTCCTTATTATCAACCTGATCAAGTGTATCAATAAGCGCCATTGTATACCAGCCAATAGCTCTTAACCAGCTGTGCTGTGATAAACCTGTAACCTTATCACACCAGAACGCTTCCCTGCTTGTATCCATTGCATGGAAATAAAGTCCGTTAATAGGATTCCTCATATTCTCAATTACGAACTTGAACTGTCCGAAAATATCAGAGTAATTCTTTCTGTCATTGTATCTTGTCTCATATTCAAGATAGAATGGAAGTCCCATATAAAGACCATCAAGCCATACCTGATTAGGATATATATCCTTATGCCAGAAACTTCTGGCTTCATTCTGACATCTAGGCATAATCTCTATCTGTGAATACACTAAATCTGCTGCCTTCTTATATTTTTCCTTACCTGTAAGGTCATATAATTCAAATAAAGTCTTACCAGCATTAACATTATCAATATTCTTCTCGCCTATGCTGTAGCCATCTATTGTACCATCTTCAAAGACTCTGTAATCTATAAAATCATCTGCAAACTTAAGATACTTTTCTTCCTTGGTTAAGTCATACATCTGAAGAACTGCTTTAATCATACAGCCATCAATATAGTTCCACTTTGACTTAAGGCCCTGCTTAATCTTTTCAATGTTCCATACAGGAGCATCTGGTGTGCTTTTTTCCAAAAGCCCGTCAATATACTTTACTACTGCGTCCATTATTTCTGTCTCCTTATCAACTTAAATGGGGAAACATATATATCAATTCCACCCATATTTTATAGAAATTGTACACTAAAAAATGCCTTTAAGCAACCCATTTTTAACAAATATAGCCAAAAACACAGATTTTTATTGACTATATGCTGATTAAATACGAAAATATAATCAATAATTCATTGTAAATGCTTTTATAAAAACATCTCATTTATTTTATATAAAGTTATTATTCAGAAAGGTCAGATTATGAAAACAGGAATTGTATTTGAAGGTGGTGCATTCAGAACCATTTTTTCATGTGGTGTTATGGATGCCATGTTAGAAAATAAAATTATGCCTGATTACATGATTGGTGTATCAGCCGGCGCTGCATACGGTGTATCCATGGCATCAGGACAGATTGGAAGAAACTTAAAGATTCTTATTGATTATAGAAACGATAAACGTTATGTGGGACTTAGCAACATGGTACACAGGGATAACCGTTCTCTTTACGGGCTTAATTTCACATTTGACACTATCCCTAATGAACTTGTTCCTTATGATTATGATGCTTTTCTCAGATATAAAGGTACTTTCAAATGTGTTGTAACTAATGTACTCACTGGAAAACCTGAATATAAAACATTCACAGGATATGACCGCACTAACCAGCTTTTACGGGCAACGTGTGCTCTCCCACTGGCTTTTCCTCTTATATATCTTGATGGAACACCTTACCTTGATGGCGGTTTAAGTGATTCCATTCCTTTTGAGAAAGCATTTGAAGATGGCTGTGACAGAGTTATTGTTGTTCTTACCCGTGAAGCAGGCTATCAGAAGCAGACAACCAGTTCAGTGCGGACCCTTGCAAGAGCTTTCCTTAAATATCCTGAAATTCAGCGTGATATTCTTCTTCGTGCTGAACGTTACAACCGGTGCTTAAAGCGTCTTGAACGCTACGAAAAAGAAGGACGCTGCCTCGTTATCCGCCCTACTAAGAGCAAAGGCTTTGGAAAGATTGAAAAAGACTTTAATAAGATTCTTTCAATGTATAACGATGGATATAACCAGACTTATTCGTTAATCAATGAAATACAGAGGTTTTATCATTAATATATGTAGAAGCACCTGTATTTTAGTCTGATAACCTCAGATATTACTCACCTTGTGTAAGTAAATGCTGCCATTTGCAGAGCTTTTTATATTGCAGAAAAGCAAACGCGCTTCGCTTGAACGAGCTTTTCTGCAATACCCTTTTGCAAATGGCAGCATAACTTACACTGGTTTCGTAATAATTCAGTTATCAGACTAAAATACAGGTACTTCTTTATATATAAATAATAAATTCTTAAAAATTTCCGAACACAAAGTCTTTTACTATTCCGATTGCTTCTCTTACCATATAGTTTATGAAGAGTACATGGTCGCTTTCTGCTGGCATTCCACAGGTATTGTTTAATCCTGCATGTCTGGCAAGAAGGCGGCTTCTTGCTATATGGAAGTTGTTGGTTGCTATGCCGACCAGTGAATCTGTATTCTCTATGTATTGTACTGAATACTTCATATTCTCTGATGTATCTGTTGAATTATCTTCCTGTATTATGCGTGAGCCATCTATTCCTTTAGATACAAGATAATTATACATTGCCAATGCTTCTGTTGTATTTTCACCTTTTCCCCTGCCGCCTGATACTATTATTGTTGTATCAGGGTTATCTATTGCATAGGAAACAGCAACATCTAACCGGTTCTTAAGTGACCTTGTTATGTGGTCACCTCTTATCTGGCAACCAAGTACTATTATATAATCACAGTTATCCTTTGGCTTTGCAGTCATTCCTTTTATTATTAATACTTCAATGAAAATAAACAGCGACACACCTGCTGCCATTATCACTATAAAACATATTCTTAAGACCTTTGCCACATGAATTATACCTTTAATTTCTAATACTCTCACTGCAAATATCAGTCCAAAAAAGACAGCACCCATCAGCCATATAAATATAAATGATGAACCCACCCCTGCGTATGTTGCACACACTATATAATATCCCAGGCATATAAGTGCCAGCACAAGCCATATTGTATACATAAAACTACTATTCTCCGTTACTTTTTCCATACTTTATTCCACGCTCATACATCAATTATCCTGCATAATCCACATTTTTACCCGCAAATTCAGGATAATCTGCTGATTTCTGGTTCTGTCCGTAAGATGTGGCAGGATATTTAATTGCTGTATTGGTGACACCACCTGACACATACGACCTTCCGCACTCTGGACAGACAGCCGTTTTAAGTGTAACTGTCGCATTCAGTACTTCGCCATCTTTACTGGCAGCCTTCCTGTTCGCATTAGAAACATGCTCCTGTTCATGTGCCATAACCTTTGTGGCCGCTGCTGACGGGTCAATATGTGCTGCACTCTTAAATGAAACATTTACTTCATCTGAACCATCCTTATATTCCCTGTTCGCACATGTTTCACATTCCACCTGTCCGGAACGCTTCATTGCTTTAAGTCTTGCAGAGCTTATATCCTGTGTATCAACACCTGCTACATTAACAGACAGATTTCTATTCATATCATTAACGCCGTTAATCATCATCTTAATGTGCACCCCCTTCATGTAAAATGTTTAAACAATATATCTGTATTTACTATAACATAGTTTGATAATTATGCTAGTTTTTTTTGATGTAAAAGTTTAATATATACATACAAACAATCAATAATATAGAAACGAGGTATTATATATGTTTACATTTAACAAAGATGTTACAGCTACTAACTGCGAACCTGGTGTTACAAGAAAAATATTATGCTACTCTGATGACCTTATGATGTGCGAGATTCATTTTGAAAAAGGTTCTAAGGGCAATTTCCATAGCCACAAGCATCTGCAGATTACTTATGTTGCTAAGGGAAGCTTTGAATTCACTATCGGTGATGAAACTAAAATCGTTAATCAGGGCGACAGCGTATACATGCCTTCTGGCGTAACCCATGGTGTTACATGTCTTGAAGAAGGAATCCTCTGTGATGTATTCAATCCTATGAGAGAGGATTTTCTTAAGTAAAATGAAGGTACCATTTAATATTAATCTTTCAGGTAAAACTGCTGTTGTAACCGGAGGAAGCGGAACTCTCTGCTCAGCCATGGCATATGGACTTGCCGTATGCGGTGCTAAGGTTGCAATAATCGGACGTAACAAAGAAAAGCTTGCTTCTGTTTCTGAGAAGCTTACTAAAGATGCTCTGGATGAATATAACAAAAATGTTATTGTTAAAGGCTACAGCTGCAATGTAATTAATAAAGATGAGCTTTCAGCTGCTTATGAAACTATCAAGAATGAACTCGGCAGCTGTGATATTCTCATTAATGGTGCAGGCGGCAACCAGCCTGGTGCAATTACTTCCATCGAGATGTTAAAGAAAGAAAAAGAAGATTCTGACTATTCTTTCTGGAATCTTGATGAAGACAGAATCCGTGATGTTATGGATCTTAATTACATGGGAACTCTTCTTCCTATTCAGGTATTTACTAAGGATATGGTTGAAAAGAGAAGTGGCAGTATTATCAATATTGCTTCTGTAACTTCTATTCTTCCTCTTACCAAGGTTATAGCTTATGGCAATGCCAAGAGTGCTATTCTTAATCTTACACAGTGGCTTGCTGTACATTTTGGTGAAAGCGGTATACGCTGCAATGCAATTGCGCCTGGATTCTACGCTGCTGAGCAGAATCATGATCTCTTATTCAATGCTGATGGCTCATATACAGACCGTGCCAGAAAGATTATTGCCGGAACACCTATGGGACGCTTTGGCAATCCTGAAGAGCTTATTGGTGCTGCACTCTTTCTTGCAAGTGATGAAACAGCCAGCTTTGTCAATGGTATAGTGTTACCTGTTGACGGCGGATATAGTGCTTATAGCGGAGTGTAGGGTTCTTTGGTTGGAAACTGTATATAATTCAAGGCGATGTCAGTTTTGACATCGCCCTTTTTGTTGGCCAGTCTCACAAATGCCTACACTACAACTCAGCCCTGATAATCTCAGCTGCCTTAACCATATTCTTAAGGCTTGCTTCTGTCTCTGGCACACCTCTTGTCTTAAGTCCGCAGTCTGGATTTACCCACAGCTTGTCTTTGTCTATCTTTGTTAGCATTATCTTTATTGCACGGGTAATCTCTTCTACCGACGGTATTCTTGGTGAATGAATGTCGTATACTCCCGGTCCAACCTCTGTTTCAAAGTTGTTTTCTCTTAATGAATCAAGAATCTGAAGGTCTGAGCGTGATGCTTCAAATGTGATAACATCAGCGTCCATATCGTCTATTGCTGGGATTATATCTGTAAATTCACTGTAACACATATGAGTATGTATCTGTGTTTCAGGTTTTACGCCGCTTGCAGTAAGTCTGAATGCTGGTATTGCAAAATCAAGATATTCTGTATTCCAGTCAGATTTTCTTAATGGAAGCTTTTCTCTTAAGGCTGCCTCATCAATCTGAATAATCTTAATTCCATTTGCTTCAAGGTCAAGCACCTCATCTCTTATTGCAAGTGCAATCTGCGAAATTGATTCCTTGATTGTAATATCTTCTCTTGGGAATGACCAGTTAAGAATTGTTACCGGACCTGTAAGCATTCCTTTCATTATCTTATCTGTAAGTGACTGTGCATACACAGACCACTCAACTGTTATCGGCTTCTTGCGGTAAACATCTCCCCATATAACAGGTGGTTTAACACATCTTGTTCCATATGACTGAACCCATGCTTTCTCTGTGAACAGAAAACCTCCCAACGCTTCACCGAAATATTCAACCATGTCATTTCTTTCATATTCTCCATGAACAAGTACATCAAGTCCGATTTTTTCCTGCCATCTGACACATTCTTCAATTTTCTTCTTATTAAATTCAACATACTGTTCTTCGCTGATTTCACCCTTACGGAATGCTGAACGGTTGGCCTTAACATCTTTTGTCTGTGGAAATGAACCGATTGTAGTTGTAGGCAGCTTCGGTAATGCAAATTCTTTCTTCTGAAGCTGCTGTCTCTCACTTCTTGCAGGAAGCCTTCTGTAATCTGCCTCTGTAACTTCCTCAAGTCTTTTCTTGACAGCTTCATTATCACATTTTCTTGTACCTGCAAAAAGCTTCCTGTTTGTCTTGAATCTTTCATCTTCTTCAATATTTCCACACTCGACAAGCCCGCTTAATTCCTTTAATTCCACAAGCTTTTCTTCTGCAAATGCGAAGTAATTCAGATATTCATCCGAAAGTTTATTCTCATGCTTTAATGTATATGGAACATGCTGCAGCGAACATGATGTTGATAAAACCGTCTGTATTCCCTTATCTTCAAGCTTTTTAAGAACATTCAAAGTCTTTTCATAATGATTCTTCCAGATATTCTTTCCATTTACAAGTCCAGCGAATAATACCGTGTCCTTTGGAAATCCATATTTTTCAATAAGTTCTGCCGTCTTCTTTCCCTCAATAAAATCAAGTCCGATTCCGTCAAACGACAGCTTAACAATATCTTCATACACATCCCTCACGTCTCCGAAATATGTCTGAAGCAATACTTTGCATGATTTCTTCTTACCTAAAATATCACTATACATTTTGACAAACAGTTCTCTGTCTTCTTCTGTCATGTCCTGTACAAGTGCAGGCTCATCAAACTGAAGCCACTGGATTCCTACAGCTTCACATTTGCTATAAACATCTTTATATGCTTCAATAAATGCATTGATAAAATCATCTGCCCTCTTCTTGCCTGTAAATCTGCACAGCTTAAATAAAGTATACACACCTGTGATTACCGGTTTTGTCTCGATTCCAAGTTCTTTTGCCTCTGCATATTCTGCCCACAGCTTATTACCTGTAAGTCTTATCTGCGTGCTGTCCTCAACCTCTGGAACAATGTAATGGTAATTGGTATTAAACCACTTCTTCATTGCAAGAGCCTTAACGTCACCGTTCTCTCCCTGATAGCCCCTTGCCATTGCAAGATATTTATCAAGCTCTGAAACCTCAAGTTCCTTGTATCTTTCAGGAATTATATTCAGTAAAAATGCTGTATCAAGCACTATATCATAATATGAAAAATCATTGCTTGTGATATAATCAATCCCTGCCTCTTTCTGTATAAGCCAGTGTGTCTTTCGTAACTCCTTTGCTGTCTGTGTCAGTTCATCTGCACTTATTTCTTTTCTGAAATATTTTTCTAATGCAAACTTTAACTCTCTTAATGTTCCTATCCTTGGATAACCTGCTACTGCTGTCTTCATACCTGCTCTCCTCATCTATAATTTGATGTTGTCATTATAAATTTGAAGAACGCATTTGTATAATACATAAAAAAACAGGTTAGTCATAGTTTAAAACTATGTCCAACCCGTTTTATATACATATAATGACTACTTAAGATACTTCCTTATAGCCTCAAGATATGTATTTCCAAGCCTGCTAAGTATCCCTTTTTTGTGAGTTATGTAACCAATATGCATATCTGATTCATCAGCAAGCGGCACTGCTATAATGTCTTTTCCGTTGAGCTTCTTGTCAATAATACCACTACTTACTGTGTAACCATTAAGACCAATCAGCAGGTTAAAAAGAGTTGCCCTGTCACGGACTCTTATGTTCTTCTTTCTTGCTGTCTCTGAAAATATCTCTTCCGAAAAATAAAATGAATTATGTTCTCCCTGCTCGAATGACAGATACGGATAATCCTCTAACTGCTCATTGCTTATAACATCACACTCTGCAAGAGGGTGCTTTCTGCTTATAAATACATGCGGTCTCGCAGTATACAGTTCATGAAATTCGAGGTCGTATGACTTAAAAATCTTCTTAAATACCGCCTCGTTGAAATTATTAATATACAGAATTCCTATTTCACTTCTAAGCTTTGCGACATCCTCAATAATCTCATAAGTCTGGGTTTCTCTTAAGCTGAAATCATATTCGTTCTGTCCGAACTGCTTAATAAGGTCAACAAATGCATTGACAGCAAAAGAATAATGCTGTGTTGATATACAATATTGCTTTCTTCCACCATTATCGCCCTTATACTTGTCCTCTAAGATTGCCGCCTGGTCAAGAATCTGTCTTGCATACGATAAGAACTCTTCACCTTCTTTAGATACACTTATTCCTTTATTAGTTCTGTTGAATATCGTAATATTCATTTCTTTTTCAAGTTCATGAATTGCATTCGTAAGGCTAGGCTGGGAAATATATAATTTCCCTGCCGCCTCTGTGATAGTTCCTGTCTGTGCAACTGTAACAATATATTTTAACTGCTGTAATGTCATACCCTTACCTGCCTGAAATTTTTTAATATTATAACACATTTTTGTTGTTTTTTAAAAAATATTCTGTTACAATCAACCCGTAAAATAATCTGATTATGAACGGAGGTGGATTTTCATGGATAGTTGCGATCGTATAGGACGAAGTAAGAACTGCGGTGTATACTATAAGTGTAGGCTCGGAATGTGGCTATCTGTGAGAATCTCATAACCACATTCTAATAAATTGTGCCTTTTATACATCGCATCAGAGGATCCTTACTATCACAATCATCTGTAGCGATGTATTTTTATGCCCAATTGAGGCAAGAAGGAGGTCACAATGAACAAAGTATTATTCCCGAAGAAAGATTATGTAAAAGAACTTGTCAGGATTTTTAAGTTATCTAAGAATTCACAGAAATTAGTTAAGACACTTTCTAAGTATCATGAAAAAGATATTGCTGAAGCAATCACTCTTCTTACACCTGCTGAAAGACAGCATATATATAACGTTCTTGATGAACATATGATTGCTGAGATTTTCTCTTATCTTGATGATGCTGAAAAATATCTTGAAGAGCTGTCATTAGAGAAAGCTGCACGTGTAGTATCTTACATGGATTCTGATGATGCGGTTGATGTACTTGACGATTTGTCAGAAACTAAGAAGAATGAAATTGTAGAGCACTTAGATGCTGATGCAAAGGAAGATGTCCAGAAGCTTCTTTCTTATGAGAACGATGAGATTGGTAGCTGTATGACTAATAATTTCATATGCATACCAGATAACCTTACTATAAGAGAAGCCATGAGTGCCCTTGTCAAGCAGGCTGGCGAACATGACAATATATCAACTATATATGTAGTTAATAGTGCTGACAAATTTGCCGGTGCAATTGACTTAAAGGATTTAATTATAGCAAGACAGAATGATAACCTTGCCGACATAATAAGCAGTTCATACCCTTATGTATATGAGCATGAAAATATCAATGAATGTATTGATAAGATTGCAGATTACGAAGAGGATTCCATTCCTGTACTTACTGAAGATGGAAAGATATGCGGTATCCTTACTGCAACAGATATCGTTGAACTCGTTGACGATGCAATGGGTGATGACTATGCAAAACTTGCCGGTCTTACTTCAGAAGATGATTTAAGCGAACCAACGCTTGTAAGTATCAAGAAACGTCTGCCTTGGCTTATTATACTGCTGTTTCTTGGAATGGCAGTTTCATCAGTTGTAGGAATATTTGAATCAGTAGTTGCTGTTCTTCCGATTGTAATATGTTTCCAGTCTCTCGTTCTTGACATGGCTGGTAATGTCGGAACACAATCACTTGCTGTAACTATCCGTGTACTTATGGATGAGACTTTAAGTGCTAAGAAGAAGTTATCCCTTCTTTTCAAAGAGATGAAGATTGGTTTCATTAATGGTGCAAGTCTTGGAATCATGGCACTTGTATTCTTAGGTGTCTATATTCATATATTCAAGAAATATGCGTGGATGTCAGCATTTTTAATATCTGGCTGTGTCGGATTATCTCTTATTGTTGCAATGGTTGTTTCGAGCCTTGTGGGAACTATTATTCCTATGTTCTTCCACAAGATTCACATTGACCCGGCTGTTGCGTCAGGTCCGCTTATCACGACTGTGAACGACCTCGTTGCTGTTGTCACTTATTACGGACTTGCAATGATATTTCTTGTTGAGATATTTCATGTGTAATATAAATGTGGTGTCATATTCTAATTGATATGGCACCACATTTTTTACTTTATTTACTCTTTAAATAACCCGAACAGCTTAAGCAGCTTCTGCCAGAAATTAAGTTTCTTGGCTGTATCTGCTGTATCTGTTGTAACCTCTGCAACTCCGTCTGTGTTCTCATTGATTCCACTGTCAAACTGTCCGTAGCTTTCTGTAAGCTGTGTAACCGCAGTCCCTAATTTTAATATATTTGCAGAAAGATTGATAAACCAGATACTGCCATGAAAACCTTCTGGCGTAACAACGAACGCTTTGCCGACCTCTTCAATGCTGTAGCTTTTAATGGCAGGCAGGTTATTAATCCTGATGAACTAACTGAGATGGATACCGATGTTTCCGGTATTATTCAATTCAATGATTACAATGAATCTCTTGTCAGAACAAGAGACATTATCAAGAAGTTCCATAATGGTATTGAATTCACTATTCTTGGTCTGGAACTGCAGACTAATCCACACTATGCCATGCCTGTAAGGGCTTTGCTTTATGATGGGCTTGGTTATCTTAAGGAATGTAATGAATTCCGTAATATACACAAGGCAGAGCATGACTTTGACTCTGATACCGGCTTTCTGTCCGGCATGAACAAATCGGACAAGATTCATCCTATAATCACGCTTATATTCTACTATGGAGAATCTCCATGGGATGGTCCTGTCACTTTATCTGGCATGATGACTGACATCCCTGAAGAACTGCGTCCTTTCTTTTCTGATTACAAGATAAATCTTGTTCAGATACTTGATTCAGGACACTATCAATTTTATAATGAAGATGTCAGAAGTGTATTTGACATTACACAGAAGATATATACAAAGAATCTTCAATGATTGTCTGAAGAATACACTAACAAATCAATAGACGGCGAAATCATCAATCTGGTAACAACAATTACCGGTTTTTCCAAATTATCAGATATATTTAATGAATTAGACGATGGAGGTAAAACTCCCGTGTGGAAATGTGTTCAGGAGATGGAAGATGAGTGGGTTCAGAAGGGTGTTGCTGAAGGCGAACGTAAAGGAGAAATTAAAGGCATGCAAAAAGATCGTCAGACAGCAATTATTACAATGATTGAGCTCAGACTGACCAAAGAGCAGATTCTTACTAAATACTCAGAGGAAGATTATTTAAAGGCTGAAGAAGCTCTTAATAATTAGAATAATTAACTTTAAAACCAGACAGGAGCATGTTACCGGGTAAATAGTAACATGCTCCTGTTCTTTATGAAACCTGTCTATGATTAGTAACACAGAACCTGATAATATATACAGCAAGCAGTTCAATTATCACAATAGCCGCAATGATTATCATATATTTATTAAAGCTGTGTATATCTGTCAATGTATGCAACAGCCATGAATACATCATACTTGTAAAGCATGCTCCTATCAGACTGTACTCCCTTCCAGTCTCTCCTTCATATTTTCGCATGCTGACATAATTCTGAATAATAAGCAATGCAAGATTAAGTATAAATATTATAATAAGCTGCACATTTATAATTCGTCCTATATTTCCGTCTATCTTCCATGACTGAATTTCATGATTATTAAATATGCCAGTTACAATTATCATCATAATAAAACTGTATGCCATACTTCCAAATCCGATAATATTATATATCCGCTTATCCGCATTTTCTCTATTTGGATCTGCACCGATTAATCTTTCTTTCAGAAACACAACTACAAGAATAACAGCAAGAGATATCCCAAGATAATACATTCCCGAACTGTCAATATGTCCCCTGAATGAGTACCACCCACACATAAGCATATATCCAACAATAATAACAGCAACAATTCCTGTTATAAGTTCTCTTTTCTTTACTCTGTCCTGCAGCTTTGCCACTCTCACAACTTCTGTAACCGCTGTTTCACTGTCGGTATTCTTCTCCTTAATCTCCCCTATTACAATATCCTGAATCCTTATGTCAAGTATTCTTGATAACTCTTCTATAACACCTATATCGGGAAAACTGTCTCCTTTTTCCCATCTGGAAATTGCTTTGTTAGTCACTCCAAGCAAATCACCCAATTCAACCTGTGTATATCCTTTCTTAATTCTCGCACTCTTAATAAGCTCACCTGTTTTCTGTTTGTCCATAGAGCTACCTCCTGATTGTAGTATTAATATCACAGCACTGTTCTTTGTCTATTAAAATGTTACTAACAAATCTTAGAAATAGCAATCTATCATAGCGAGAATCGGGGAATTATCTTCCTTATTTTTCATAAGATGCTCATCTTTTGCCGTTGTAAAATATTCATCTTTTATATGATACGCATATCCTTGTTTTATCTCCATTTGTCCTCCATAATCCCCTAATAAAAAACAAAACCCCTTCACTTAAACTAAGCGAAGAGGTTCATATTACACAATCTCAAGCACATGCTCAATAACATTCTTATCCTTATCAACACCAAATGCCTTAAACACAGGATTGTCATTATCCATAAAGGACATAATCATATATACAGCAGTCGAATCATATGCCAGTCTCTTATCCTCCTCGGAAGGTCTTGAAGGAGTTTCCGGGTGTGAATGAAAGTTTCCAAGCATGGTTAATCCAAGACTTCTTGCATCCTTGACTGCTGCGAACTGTTCTTTAGGATCCATAGTAAAATGTACATTATTATGGTCAAGATTAGTAAGAAAATACACCTTCTCAATAACCTTAACATCCCCATCAGTAAATCCCGCAATAAGCCCACAAGATTCATTAGGAAGCCCATCTAAGCAATAACGTACAATTGAATCATAATCCACCTTTTTAATTCGTATAACCATACCTGTCCTCCAAAACAAAATTATCACTTTCATACTTATCCAGCGTAAGCCCCGCGCACACGCTGAAAGAGAAAACATATATAAGCAGAATAATGAGATAATCATGTGCAGCGCACTTTGGAGTCACCGGCACTTAGCAAGCCAACGCCTTCGGCGTTGGCGAGCTTAGTACCGCTGTGAACGACAAGTAGCGAAAGCGTGCCTGCACATGATTATCCCATTATTCTGCCATCACATATATTTTCTCTTATTACTTATGCATATCACATTCAGCCTGCTCATAATCAATAAGTTCATGAATTGTAGGATTATCGCCGCATATAGCACAATTATAATCCTTTGGAAGCTTAATTGTATGGAATTCCATCTTTAAAGCATCATATGTAAGAAGTCTTCCTGTAAGAAGGTCTCCCTTTCCAATGATGTACTTGATAGCTTCCATTGCCTGAAGACTTCCGATAACACCGCCCATTGCTCCGATAACACCTGCCTGCTTGCATGTTGGAACTGCATCCTTTGGTGGTGGGTTCTTGAATACACATCTGTAGCATGGTCCTTCTCCTGGTACATAAGTCATAAGCTGACCCTTGAATCTTATGATACCTGCATGAGAGAAAGGCTTTCCAGCCATAACACACGCATCGTTAATAAGGAATTTTGCAGGGAAATTATCTGTTCCATCAATGATGAAATCATAATCCTTTATAAGCTCCATAACATTCTCAGATGTAACGAATTCTCTGTAAGTCTTAACTGTTACATCAGGATTGATTGCTTCCATTGTTTCTTTAGCAGATTTAACCTTAGCTTTGCCGATATCTGCTGTTGAATGGATAATCTGTCTCTGAAGATTAGATAAATCAACCTCATCAGCGTCAACAATACCGATTGTTCCAACTCCGGCTGCTGCCAGATACATAGCTGCAGGAGCACCAAGTCCGCCTGCACCGATTATAAGCACGCTCGCATTAAGAAGCTTCTTCTGGCCTTTAGCTCCAACTTCCTTTAAAATAATGTGGCGTGAATACCTTTCAAGCTGTTCATTAGTAAACGCCATTAGTATACTCCTCCTCCCATGAAATATAAGAACTCAACTGCATCGCCTTCATTTAACTTTGTTGTCTCAAAATCATCTCTCTCAACAAAATCATCATTAACAGTAACTGTTACATATTCCGGATTCTCAACATTCTCCTTAACGATAAGCTCTGCTACTGTAATTCCGTCTTCATATTCCTTCTTGTTTCCTGCAACTGTAATCTTCATAACATTCCTCCCTGTAATTAAATCTCATTTCTTGCGCCGTTTTTTACACTAATCCTTCAAATAATCCAAGCAGTGCATCCTTAGTTGTCTTTCCTGCAATTCTGCCTGTCTCAGCACCCTTATTGAACGCAACAAATGTAGGTGCTGCCAATACTTCATATTTAGAAGCAAGCACTTCATCAAAGTTTACATTTACTTTGTAAACATTGAGTTTTCCTTCATAATCATCCTCAATGCCTCCTACAACCCCTGCCATCATCTTGCATGGAATGCATGAGTCCGAATAGAAATCCACAAGAACCGGAAGTTCTGACTTAAGAACCAGTTCTTCGAAATTCTCTGCATTAGCTCTGGCTGCCATAAGCCCTCCTTTCCTTAATCCTCGTCTTCTACCTTTCTTACGATAAGAGTATATGTACCATCCTCATTAGCTGTCAGCTTTAATATCTGATGTCCCTCTTCCTTAATACTTCTTGGAACATTCTGAACAGGCTCACCGTCATTCATTCTGACTGCAAGAATCTGTCCGTCATCTAACTCCTCAAGTGCTACCTTTGCCTTAACAAATGTTGTTGGACAGACCACATCAGTAATATCTACTGTATCATCAATCTCAAAATCAGCCATTGTATGCCTCCTTAATCTTCTTATAGAATTCTTCTCTTCCAACTCTGTCGAGTGTGAACTTAAATCTTTCACTTGGCTTTGCGTTGTCTGCAAAGAACTGGATTGCCGCATCACAGACACGGAATAACTGTTCTTCAGTTCTGATAAGCGGAAGTGGTGATTCACCCTTGCTTATAGAATTACCAAATGTTCCTGCAAATGAAATGATATATGCAGAAGGTGCATCCCACGCATCTGTTGGACAGGATTTAGCGCATCTGCCGCAATAATTACATTTGTCATAATTAACTGCAACCTTGCCATCCTGCATAGTGATTGCACCTGTACGACAGGCCTTCTCACATACTCCACAGCCGATACATTTGTCTTCAATCCACTTAACATCAGCAGCGCCCTTGATACCAACATCATTCTCCTCTGCCTTAAGACAGTTGTTCTGACATCCTGTAACACCGAATTTGAACTTATGTGGAAGTTCTCTTCCGAAGTATCTTTCGTCTAACTTAACTGCAATGTCATATGAATCTATGTTACCGCTAGGACATATTGTGTTGCCCTGACAGGCTGTGACTGTACGCACTCTGGGACCACATACACCAGGTCTGCAGCCGCCCTCTGCAAGTTCTTCCTTAACAGCATCTATATCTTTAAGTTTAATAAACGGAATCTCAACGCCCTGTCTTGATGTAAGATGGACATGTCCGTCTCCATATTTGTCTGCAACTTCTGCAATCTTAATAAGATTCTCGGCTGTAAGATATCCTCCTACAACCGCAAGACGAAGTGAGAAGTTATTCTTCTGCTTCTGTCTCATGAATCCGCCCTTCTTAAGTGTTCCATAATCAACTTTCTCTGCCATAATATCCTCATTTCCGTGCCATGCACTATTCATTATCAGTAAACTCTAAGGCTGCTCTGAAATCTTCCTTAAGATCATCTATATCCTCTATTCCTACGCTAACTCTTATCAGATCGTCATACACTCCCGAAGCTTCTTTATCCTTGTCGCTTAGATGAAGTGCAATCGTTGAAGCAGGGTGGATAACCAGTGTCTTGGTATCTCCTATGTTAGAAACTATATTAGGAATCTTTAATGCATTAATTATCTTAAATGCTCTTTCCTTGCTTCCAACTCTGAATGTCATTATCGCACCATAGCCTTTAGTAAACTGCTTATCAGCCACTTCATGATACGGACTGCTCTCAAGTCCCGGATAATTAACTGTAATTCCTTCAAATGTGTCTAAGTATCTGGCAAGTTCATACGCATTAGAACAGTGTCTCTCCATTCTAAGCCCTAATGTCTCAAGTCCCAGGTTATTAAGAAAAGCATTCTGTGGTGAAAGACAACCACCAGTATTTCTGAATAATCCGTTACGAAGTTTAATTATATATGCCATTGGACCGAATTTCAAATATGGTTTAAGTCCCGGATACTTTTCTTTATCAAACTTGAACTTTCCATTAAAAGTAAGTATTCCGCTTATCGCATCACTGCTTCCATTAATGTACTTTGATGATGAATTAACTACCACATCTGCGCCAAGAGTTATAGGCTGTATAAGATATGGCGTTGATACCGTATTATCAACTATAAGCGGAATTCCATGTGCATGTGCAACATCCGCTACTGCCTTAATATCTGTTACATCAAGCTTGGGATTACCGATTGTCTCTGCAAATACAACTCTTGTCTTATCTGTTATAAGTTCTTCAAAACACTCTGGCTTATTATCAGCCACATATTTCACTGTAATGCCAAAGCTTTCCAGGTCTTCAAACAGTTCGACTGTTCCACCATATAATCCACATGAAGCAACAACCTCATCACCCTGTCTTACAATATTAGCTATAGAATTAAATATTGCCGCCATTCCGGAAGAACACGCTACACTTGAAAATCCTTCTTCCAGCTTGGTAATTCTTTTTTCAAATGCTTCTATCGTCGGATTATTGATTCTCGTATATGAGAATCCCATTGCCTTATTATCAAATATTCTCTCCAGTTCTTCTGCACTCTCATGCTTAAATGCACTTGACTGATATATAGGAACAAGTGTTGCTCCGTTAGGATAATCGTCAACGCCATCATGCAGCAGTGATGTGTTAAAACCACTCATATATTTCTCATCCTTTCATCTGTTATGCGATGAACATTCAATATTTAATGAACTGTCCATATATTAAACCCTTTTACCTAGTATGTCAATAGGTTATTTAAGAAAAAATATGACTGCCTGAATAATCTCAGGCAGTCATGAACTATCATTAACATTTACTATATAATATAACTGTCTATTCCCACATTAGAATTAACCAGATCTGCTATTGTAATATTGCCGAAGTAATCATTAACAAGCTTCTCAAAACCTTCCCACATCTGTAAAGTCTTACATTCTGCCGCCTTCGGACATCTGTTAGGCTTCTTCTCAAGACATGCAACCGGTGCAAGTGAACCTTCTGTTACAAGAAGTATACTAAGCACTGAATAATCCTCCGGATTGCGTGCAAGCTTATATCCGCCACCCTTTCCTCTTAGTGATATGAGGAACTCATTCTTGCTTAATGTTGCAACAATTGCTTCAAGATACTTCTCAGAAATATCCTGTCTTCTGGCAATATCCATAAGTGGAATATATTCTCCTGTATTATGTTCCGCAAGATCAATCATGACCCTGAGTGCATATCTTCCCTTTGTTGAAATCTTCATATATATAACCTCATTTCTTATAACACATTAATACTGTATGTTAAACATACTTTACCACAATGTTTGTATATTTTTCAAGTGTAAAATAAATTTATTTGACGGGAATGCTTGCCGCAACGCATAATTCTCCCCAGCCTCTGGCTGAATCAGGCCATACATTTCCCACCCGTGTTGCACCATTTATAAGGTATGCTTTAAGCTTTTCACCATACATATATTGGTCATTGCCCTTCACAATCCCCCATTCCATCAGCATAGCAGCTGCCCCCGTAACCATGGGTGTTGCAAAAGATGTCCCCGTGACAGTTTTCTCCTTATTTCCCGGAATTCTAATATTAACTCCCGGTGCTGTTATGTCAGGTTTTGCATACAACATAAGGCCGCTTTTTACATTAACTCCCCTGCCAGAAAATGTGGCCGCACTCCCCGGAGCACGCCCATTGGCACCAACACATATTGCCCGCCTCGAAGTCCCTGGTATTGTAAATGTGTACTCAGGCGACGGCCTTAAAAAACCTGTTGCACTGCTTAATGTCGAAACCGGAGGAAGCCACATATTAAAGAATCCATCCAACACATTTGCTGCGATAAATCTTATATTCCATATTCCAGAAGTAATATATCCGCTTGTTGCAACTATGGCTGCGTATATCTCTTCGCCCATATAGAATGGTCCCGGTCCATATGCCTTTGATATGACACGCATATTCTTAATGTTATGATGCACAACTCCCGCATTTCTGTCACTTATAACCAGATTCTCCCCTGTTGGTGCAATAAGTTCTATTCGTGCATTGTCCATTGCCCTTTTCCATATCTGTATACTTATCTGCGGCTCATAATCACCAATTGCAAGTTCTGCATCCAGTACATTTCCACTGATAAGCTGACCTGAATAATGTGTTCTGCCTTCTCCTTCATTGCCGACCCCTATACATATACTGCATCTGTATGTTGAACAGCAGTCATCTATAAACATTTCAAATATCGAACCACCCTCATGATTGCCATAAGTTCCGCCATAACTTATATTAACCACAACCGGCTGACTATATTCAATAGCTTTTCTTATGCAGTAATCAACGCCTCTCATAATCTGCGTTGTCCTTATGTATGCATTTCCCCCTGAATTTCCCAGCTTTACAATTAAAATGTCAGCATCAGAAGCAACACCGCTTCTTCCACATGCAATAACTGCAACTTCATTGCCATGTCCGGTTTCATCCCTTGCCGGCAATGTCTTTACAGCTCCATTCTTGTAATCCTCCAGTATACTGTTAATTTCCATATCAGAATATGTAATACCTGTTGTCTGATCCCATAACGCCTTAATTCTTGTATTCCCTGAGTTATCAAGAAATTCATTATTACCTATATCTATTCCCGAATCAATTACCGCTACAAGCACACCTTTTCCAGTCACGCCTCCATACTGGGTTTCTTCTGCTTTTGCAACATTAACACAGGCTTCTGACTTTGCTGCATACAATTCAAAGTATAATGCCTTAGGCTTTTCAATAAATATAATCTCTGGTTCTGTGGCAAGTGCTTCAATATTATAAATCGTTGTTCTTACAATCCAGTATCCACACAGAAGCTGCGTAAACTCTGCATTTGTATAAATGCTTCTAATCCTGTCCAGACTTCCAGCCGTCTTGACAATTATCTCCCACGTTCTGTCAGAGTCATCAAACCCTGCATCCATATCAGGTACCTGCTGCCTTATATCTTCACTTGTATCAGCACTAATCTGCAATAGATTCTCAATTCTCGGATTCACACATAATTCTCCGGTTAAGTTTACATAATATCTATGCCGACAACCACAATAACATGAAAACAGCTGATGCATACGCACCAGCCGTTAATTAATTCAATATCATGTTTTCTTGATAAATTCTATACGACACTTAGGACACTTAATACTTATTCTGCCCTTTCCCTTAGGAACTCTTATCTTCTGTCCACAGCTTGGACACTTGAAAATTCTATGTGTCTTACTGTCCTTGATTCTTGCTCTTATCTTGTTAAACTTACTCATGAATTTATAATGAATCTTCATGTACTTCTGGTTTTCAGCACTTCTTCTTGATATATTTCTTGAAAACATTCTGAAATATATGTACACAATACCAAGAAGTGCTACTGTATATATTACATTACTCCTTAAGAAGAAGGTAAGTATAATCAAAACAAGAACTACATATGATAAACATCTCGAAAGCTGGTCCATGCCATATCTTCCATACATAAATCTTGAAAAACTCTGCTTAAATCGGTTCATAAAAAACATTCCCTTTCTATATATTGAAGTAATTCACATCAACATACATATGGTAACATACAACCCGATAAAAGCAATTAAAAATGTATAAAATAAATATGATTGTTCTATATATTTTGTAATGACACCTGTTCAATATTCTTCTGTAATGTACCAATCAATTCCTCAATAACTATAGGTTTGGATAAGAAACCATTCATACCGCATTCCAGTGCTTTTTTTCTATCTTCATCAAAGGCATTGGCAGTCATGGCAAGAATAGTAATCCCAGCCAGTGCCGGATCATTCAGAGCACGGATCTGTTTTGTAGCCTCATATCCGTTCATTACAGGCATCTGAACATCCATCAGTACGAGATCATAATTACCCGGTGTCGAATTCTTAACCTTCTCCACCGCCTCAGCTCCATTTTCTGCTGTATCAACCATGAAACCATACGCATTAAGAAGCTCCACCGCAATTTCACTGTTCAGTTCATTATCTTCCACAAGCAATATACGTTTGCCTCGGAAATCTGAACCCCCAGCCGGAAGGATTGTATCCTCTGCAATCTTCTCTGTATGGTGTTTCTCAGACTGAATCCGAAATGGCAGACAGACAATAAATTCAGTACCTTTGCCCTGTTCTGTCTGAACATCAATTGTTCCGCCCATCATATCCACAATATTCTTGGTAATGGCCATTCCAAGCCCTGTCCCCTGAGTCCTGCTGACTGTGGAAGTACGCTCTCTCTCAAAAGGAGAAAAAATCTTCTTTACAAATTCCGGGCTCATGCCGATTCCATTATCCTTTACCCGGATCTCGTACATTTCACTGCCCTTTACTGTCCCTGGGAACTGCTTCAACCGTACAGAAACAGTTCCTCCTGCAGGAGTAAACTTAACTGCATTCGACAAAAGGTTTAAAAGCACCTGATTCAGTCGTGTCTTATCACAATAGACATCCTCATCTGTCACATCCATGACATCCATATAAAGATCCAGCTGCTTTGCATGGATCTGCCCACTGATGATGGTCTTCAAATCATGAAGTACATCCGACAGATTGACCTCCATTTCTTCCAAATGGATTTTTCCACTCTCGATACGGCTCATATCCAATATATCATTAATCAGTGAGAGCAGATGGCTGCTGGAGGAAAGGATCTTGCCCAGATAATCCCGTACTCTTTTCTGATCATCAATATAGCTTACTGCCAGTGTGGTAAACCCGATAATCGCATTCATTGGTGTCCTGATATCGTGAGACATATTGGAAAGGAAAGTACTCTTTGCCCGGTTTGCTGTCTCTGCAGCACGTACTGCCTCTGAAAGTGCCTGATTCATTTTCCAGTCAGCAGTACGGTCTGACATAACCAGAATAAATTTCTTTTTCCCGTTTATCTCACAGCACATCGCAATATTATGAAACCAGCGTTTTTCCCCTGTTTTCAGATGAACATATTCGAAATCTCCTTCTTTCTGTTCATGAACCTGAATTCCTTCCAGATAATTTTTCTCTGTATCTCCCTGTTCTGCCATATGCAGTTTTGCCAGAATACTACTATCCTTACGAATCTGTTCTACCGTAATGCCCAGCAGTTTTTCCACATTCGGACTGATGTAATCTGCCTGATATGTTTTTGCATCCAGCATCAGGAAAACATCATCCACATTCATTGAAAGCTTTTGAAACAGCTCATCCCGGTACAGAATCTCCGTATCTTTTTTCCTTAAGTTTGTCCTGCTTTTTTGAACAATCAGGCTTATAAGGAATGCGGCAATACAGAACACAATCGCACTAACTAGAAGTATCGTACTGCGCTGCAGGCTGTTCATACTGGCATTGACAATATCCGCCTGTACAAGTCCTAAGAACATCCAGTCCTGGATATCCGATTTTTCATAGACCAGATAGTAGTTCCTTCCATCCAGATTTAGGAGCATCGCATCGGTACATCCTGTTTTAAACTTCTCCGAAAGCTCATTGATTTCTTTTTCAGACATATCAGAGTGCTCTCGCAGAACGCCAAAGAAATTATACACATTACCCCATGATGCAGACGAATGATTTACCACAACACGTCCATCCGGATGAACAACAAAACTCTGGGCATTTCCATTAAAAACAGAAATATCCAGTACATTTACGATATCAGAGTTTTCATAGGCAATGGCAATCGCATCATATTCAAATCCCTGATAAATTCCATGAGCCTTAGGAGTGGCAAAAACAAGCAGCTGGGATTTTCCGGGAACTGCTGCATTTGCAATAACATCATTTCCCTGCCTGATTTCCTCTTCAATATTTTCCTGTAATCCAAGATACCCGGTGTTGCCTGTTACAACCTTATAGTTTCCTTCAGCTGACAGAAAATAAAATTCTACAAAGCCTGCATATTCCTGCGCTTTCTTTATATAGTCACGGATTTCGTCCTCACTTGAGGTATTCTGCAGATTCTCACCCCACATATGAAGATAAGTCAGATTCTTATCTGTAAGTTCCCGTAGCATGTTATCAGACTGATGAAAAACTTCCGTCAGATGAGAAACGCTTTCCTCATAAACAGTTTTCGATATAAATCCAAAATATTGGAAAACCAGCAATACAACACACGCAAAAACAGCTAGATATGCCGCTATACTAAATCGTTTTCTCATGCCAGTTCTCTTTCTGTCTTTATTATGATTCTTAATTTCCATACTTCTCACCTCAGAGTCATGTAGTCCTCAGGCTCTGCAAGAACGGCATTACCATCTGATACAGCTCCTGTCCAGGCATCTTCCACAGCAGTATCTTCTTCATCAAACACAATATTCTCATCTGCCGGATAAGCTTTCATGTGTTTTGGTATCGCAAGACAGATTACTGTAAAAGTATCATTGTCCTGAACTTTCTTTCCGTCCTTTGTAATTTTACTCAATGTATAACCATCATCTGTTTCTTTGACTTCTACAGAAATGCCACTAAACACAGGCAGTGAGCCACGGTTAAATGGGATGAAACCGCCTTCATAGCCTTCTACAAAGTTTTTAACAGTCTCTTTCAGCTCAGCTCCACTCATCTTGCTGCTGTAGGCTGAAAGACAATTTGGCATGATCATGCTTCCCGCCATTTTGAGTGTATAACGGGCTTTCAGCACATTTCCCGTAAAGCTGTTTCCGGTTGCTATCAGCACATCTGTCCCATAGATGCCACGCAGAGTGTTGGCCATAACCGAATATGCCGCATTTCCACCGTTGCTATGAAAACGATTGGAATAAGACTTCTGTGAATCCAATATTACTTTCTCAGGAATGGATTTCTCCTCAAGAAGCTGAGAATTAAATGACTGATAAGCCTGCTCTGCATCATATTCTCCTGAAATCATTCTCGAAACCACATTCTTGGAAACAGAGAAAAAGTCATTTGACGCAATGCGGATATACATATGGTTTTCTTCTATCACAGGTTTCACATCTTTCAGATATTCCGTAAGCTTAAGATTCACATCCTGACTGTAGCTTAACAGATCCTGTCCATCACTAATAATCCGGTTCTGTGCATCCTCTGAAAGCATTGTGTTCAGCACCTTCATTGCTTTCTTCCGGCGTGTTTCATCCTGAGTCAGGTCACTGTTTAAAGCCACCTGAAAATATGGTGTAGTCATAAGCCACTTTTCACCATTCTTCTGAAAGAATGGAAGAAATGTTGTGTTAATCCCCTGATTCTGAAACATTTTTACTCCAGAAGAGCTTCCAAAGTACATGGCAAGCTTTCCACTTTGATACATCTCAACTATATCATCATAATTCATATCCAGATCATCCGGGCTCAGACCAGTATCCTGGATAAATTGCTCCATGCGTTCAAAAGCCTCAGGCCAGATAGTACTGTCCAGACCTTCTCTCTTTTCATTATCAGGATCACTGTAGGCAGTACGCCACTTGCGTCCATCTACAGAAGACAACTCTGATGCTGACAGACCCTGCAGTGTTTCCATACAGGTATAATCATAATAATAGTCTGCAGTAAACCCACGGATTCCCACTTTGTCAAATGCCTGGCAGGCAGAAACAAAGCTTTCATAATCTGTTGGGAGAGGGATATCATACTTTTCAAAAAGATCTTTGTTAACTACAAAACCGTGTGCATCCGCACACACTGGAATCCAGTTTACGCTTCCATCCTCATTCATAAAATTGCTAAGGTAGCTGTCATAGACCGCACCTGCTGCATTGGTTGTAGAAAGATCCATAAGACTGTCTTTTAGGGGACTCGCATCATGCAGTGAAAAACGACAACAAGTTATAATATCCGGCAATCCACCGTTTTCCTTAAGAAACTTGTAGAAATCCAGATTATTATTTCCTACTACAAATTCAACATTGATATCCGGAAGCTGTTCCTGAATATATGGTGCATATTTTTCATACAGGCTTGTGCTCCATAAGTACACCGTAATTGTTTCCCCATCTTCTTTTTCTGCACTTTTGCCGCCACAGCCTGACAAAAGTGATATAGCTGTCACCATTACCAGAAAAACCAGCAAAACTCTGTTACATTTTTTCTTTTTCATTACGAATTCTCCTCTGAGTTTCCTTTGCATTTTTCTACGCCGTAAAAAAAACCTATGACTACTGCCATAGGTCTTATTTCTGATTGAATAATAGCTCCTGTCACATACAATTATCCTGCTGCTTTCGGCATATTAATATTCCATGTACTCTTCCCCATCGAGGTTCTTCCAGTAGAACTTATCGTCCAGTATCATATAACTGTGTTCTGAATTTTCTTTAGGAATTGAAACTGAACCAGGATTCATGTATATGTAATTATCTCTCTTCTCACACTTAGGTACATGTGTATGTCCGCAAAGTAGAATATCGCCTTCCTTTAATGCAGGTATATTCTTCTCATCAAGCTTGTGTCCATGTGCAAGAACGATTGATCTGTCATTGAAATTAAGATATGCCTGCTCTGCAAGTACATTAAAGTCAAGCACCATCTGGTCAACCTCTGTATCACAATTACCTCTTACGCATATAATCTCATTGCGTAAAGGATTGAGCATTGCAATAACCTCCTTAGGTGCATATTCCTTAGGCAGGTCATTTCTCGGACCATGATATAGTATATCACCTAAAAGAACGAGTCTGTCTGGCTTCTCTGCTTCATATCTTTCAAGCAGCTTTCTGCAATAATATGCAGAACCGTGTATATCTGATGCAATCATTATCTTCTTCATATTCTGTCCTTTCCTTATGTAAACCGATTCTTGATTATCTTGCAAGCTTATTAAATGTTGGCACTTTATAATGTGAAGCATTACTTAAAAACTGAGATAAAGTATTAGGAACCTTGTATGTATCAAGTACCTTCTTCATAAAAGCAATTGATCTTTTCTTATACTTCATACTTCGTAATACTGTTACTGCGGCTCCATCATCATACCCCCTTGCAAACTGCTTTGCATATCTTGCAAATTTAGTTTTATCAAGTTCAGGAATGTTAAAATAATTCTGGAATATCTCCATTGCCTCAATAATTCTTGTATTATCAAAATCAAGTTCTACTGCAGGTCTTTTCACCTCTATATTACCAATATGACATACAGACTGCTTACACACGTTAGAATACAAGCTTATATTATCAGACTTAACATTCGTAAGTGAATATTTGTTATACAGGTGTATTCCGGTAAACATTCCGCTTGAATTATCCTCTCCAAAGAAATAATTCAGTAAAAGCTCTGTAATATCTCCCTGTGCGTCTGATTTCTTAATATACATACCTCTTCCAACACGGATTATCTCACCCTCGTCAGAGAGCCTTTCGACAGCCCGGAAGAATGCTTCCTGATTCATCCTCTCAAATCCATGCTCATACATATCATTAGCCGACACAATTGTGCCATCTGCCACATTATCAAAGTAATCTAATATCTTATCTCTATTCTTCATAATTCTTTAGCATAGTGAAGTTATTACACTTCTTCAAGATTAATTGTCTCTGTTTCTTCTGTATCATCATCAGATTCTTCCTTTTCAGGCTTTTCTTCTTCCTTGCCATCTGCCTTCTCATTAATTACCTTGACTTCAACCTCAACGTCTCCGTCTTTCTCATCAAATATAACATCATCATCAAAATCATCCTCTGATGCGAGGCAGTCATCCTCATCAACAAAATCAGGATCTTCCTCATCTTCTTCATCGACATAGAAATTAACAGGAATTACTTCTACATTACTGCATACAGCCTTACCAATAATATATACTGTGTGGATTCCTTCTTCGTCAACATTATCAACAAGATTCTTAACACCAGCTATCTTTCTTGAAATATCACATGTTGCATTGACACCTTCTGGAAGAATGATAGTTACTGAACTTGCATTACTTGAGAAATTAATATATACATCCTTCTCAAACACTGCAAGACCGAGGTCAAGTACTGTCTTAGAGGCCACTGCTTTAAGCTCGCAGCCAGCAAATACCTCATCTTCAACCTCTATAACCTTCTTCTCTCCGATAGCATTATACTTACGGATTTCATCATCAAAACTATCATTCTCTTCTTTAGCGAATCTTTCCTTAGTCTGCTTGAACTTATCAAAAGCAACCTTGCCTGCTACAGCAGCAGCGCCCACTCCTAAAACAACCTTAGCCAATCCATGTTTCTTTGCCATAGTATTATCCTCCAATTCACGCATTATAATGCAATCTACTCTTTAAATTTAATCACCACAAAATCTTGTTTTAGTATATCATACTCCCTATACAAAAATCAACGCGAATAGACACATCCGCAATAATTCTGCCTGTATAAATTATACTCATGTGATAGTTCAATAGAACGCTTATATCCCTCTTTTTTCTTAAAATCAGATAAAAGATATGGCATATCATATTCCTCTGAAAGCTTTAAACCTATTTCATTAAGCTTGACGCTGTTCTTTAGAGGGCTTATTGTAAGCGTTGTCGTAAAATAATCAAATCCACCAGCCTTTGCAGTCTCACAGGTCTTTTTAAGTCTCAGCTCATAACAGCGGAAGCACCTTTCCCCACCTTCCCTGCACTGTTCATATCCTTTAGCTATGTCATAGAATTCCTTAGTATCATAATCGCCTTCTATGAAGGAAACCTTATACTTTGCCGGAAATTCACTGATGAATCTCTTCTGTTCCTCTACTCTCTTCCTATACTCTTCTTCGGCTGATATGTTCGGATTGTAGTAGAATACAGTTATATGGAAATAATCAGAAAGATACTCTATGCAGTGGCTGCTGCACGGTGCACAGCAGCTGTGAAGCAGCAGTGTCGGTACAATTCCGTCTTTCTGGAAGCCCGCTATCTTCTTATCAAGTTCTTTCTGAAAATTTCTCTGTTCAAAAGGTATTCCCATATTACTTAACCTGTCCTGTTATCTCTTCTAACGCAGCGTAAAGCTTTTCCATCTGCTCATCAGTTCCTATTGTAATTCTTAAGTAATTATCAATAAGTGGCTGGTTAAAATATCTGACAAATATGTTCTTTTCTTTAAGTTTTTCAAATATTTCCTTAGCCGGAACACTCTTGTGTGTTGCAAATATAAAGTTAGCCTTAGAGTCAGGGAATGAGAAGCCTAACTGTGAAAGTCTTTCCTTAGCATTCTCTCTGGTCTTAACTATCTTACCCACGCACTCTTCAAAGTATTCCTTATCATTGACAGACTCAATGCCATAGCTTATTGAAGTTCTGTTCATTGTGTATGAATTGAATGAGAATTTGACATCATTAAGAGCCTTTATAAGCTCAGGATTACCAAAGCAGTAACCTATTCTCATACCAGCCATTGAACGTGACTTAGAAAATGTCTGGACAACCAGCACATTTTCATACTTATTGACAAGCTCCATTGCTGACTTTCCGCCAAAATCAATATATGCCTCATCAACAATAACAACTACATCCTGATTATGTTTAATAATATCCTCAACCTTATCAAGTTCCATATAAAGTGCTGTAGGAGCATTAGGGTTAGGGAATACCACTCCGCCATTCTCCTTGTAATAATCTTCTGGAATTATATTAAAATCCTTATCAAGCGGCTGCTTCTCATATGGAATTCTGTAAAGGTCAGCCCATACACTGTAGAATGAATATGAGATATCAGGAAACAGTATTGGCTTGTCAGAATTAAAGAATGTCAGGAAGCACATTGACAATACATCATCAGAGCCAACTCCGACGAACACCTGATTATCATTCATTCCGTAATAAGCTGCAATTGCATGTACAAGGTCTGTAACCTCAGGGTCCGGATAAAGCCTTAAATCGCTGATATTCATTCTCTCTGCTGCCTCAAGCACCTTAGGTGTTGGAGGATATGGATTCTCGTTGGTATTAAGCTTTACAACATCTTTAACCTTAGGCTGCTCTCCCGGCACATATGGCTCAACTCTTCTGATATTCTTCTCCCATGTCTTCATATATAAGTCCTCTTCTTTCACAAATAATTATAACCCCATCTCTTTAGCAACTTCTGCAAAATGTGGTAATGAATTAACAATTGTCTCATAAGATACACAGTATGCAATTCTAACATATCCAGGGCATCCAAATGATGACGCAGGAACCATAAGGATATTGTGCTTCTTGGCTGCCTCACAGAAAACAGTTTCATCTTCAACAGGCGACTTTACGAAAAGATAGAAAGCTCCCTCTGGCTTTACACATTCAAAGCCTAACTTTGTGAGTCCTTCGTATATTACCTTTCTGTTCTTGTCATATGCTTCAAGGTTAACCTGTGCATCAACACATTTTGCAACAACTCTCTGCATAAGTGAAGGTGCATTAACGAATCCTAAAATTCTTGTAGCTACAGAAGCTGCTGACTTAACATCTTCTGAATCTGTAACCTCATCAGGAATAACAAGATATCCGATTCGCTCACCTGGAAGTGAAAGCGACTTACTGTATGAATAACCAACAATAGTATTGTCGTAATATTTAGTAAGATATGGAACATCAACACCGTCATAAGCTAACTCTCTGTATGGTTCATCTGCTATTAAGTAAATCTCTGTTCCGTACTCCTTCTGCTTCTTATCCATAATAGCAGCCATCTTCTTTATAGTATCCTCTGAATATACAACACCTGTCGGGTTATTAGGATTATTAACGATAACAGCTCTTGTCTTAGGTGTTATCTTTGCTTCAAACTCGTCAAGCTTAGGCTGGAAATCCACAGTATTAGGTGAAACAACGACTAATTTTCCACCAAAATTGCTTACATAATTCCTGTATTCACCAAAGAATGGCGCAAATGTCATAACCTCTTCGCCCGGATTAAGTAATGTCTTGAATATTGTATTAAGCCCGCCTGCTGCTCCAACAGTCATTACAATATTAGTATGGTTAAAATGTGTTCCGAATCTTCTATTAAGTGACTCAGCTATAGTCTGTCTCACATCCTCATATCCTGCATTACTCATATAGCCATGTATAAATGTTGATTCTTCATTATCTACTATATCCTTAACTGCTTCATTAACCTCTGCAGGTGCTGGAACATTAGGGTTACCAAGTGAGAAATCATACACATTTTCTGCTCCGTATAACTTGGCAAGTCTGTTGCCTTCCTCGAACATTGCACGGATTACCGAACTGTTTTTTACTAAAGAAACCATTGAATCAGCTATCATTGTTTATATCCTCCAAAAAAAATATGACTACATTATAATCAAAATCATTTGATTTTACAACTTTCAATAGATGTAATCATATGTTATTATTTAGATTAGTATTTCATTAATTCCAACTGGGGGAAGAATATTATGTCTAAAACTCTTTATTCAGTATACAGATATATTGTTTTAGGTCTGTTTCTTATTATTAACATATGGCTGTTTCTGCTAAGCATTTTCAGTACGAGCAGACTGACATCTGATGCAAGTGAACACACTTATTACATAGGAGACCATGCATGGCTTCATATAATCATACTTGTAGTTCTTATTGCTGCAGCCTTTTATCTTGTGAGAAATAACATTTTCACCAGAATTAACAGTTATCTTTCCAATAACGAGAAAACATTTATACGAATCCGCAATATATGTCTTATTATAATTGGTATAAGCGGTGCTGCCTGGGTTCTGCTTACGCAGAGTAATGCAGGCGCTGACCAGTATTATGTGCTTGATGCTGCAAGAGGACTTAGAAACGGTGATTATTCGGCATTCCGGTACAATGGCTATATAGCAAAATACACTAACCAGATTGGGCTTCTGTTCATTGAATACATTATAGGTTTCATAGTTGGTGACTATAATTACTTATTCTGGCAGCTTCTTAATGTTGTGATGATTGTATTCACTTACAAGATGTTTTCTGACATACTTGGAATTTTAAAGCTTCCGCGGATTGCAAGCCTGTCCACTATTATACTGGGAATTCTGTTTTTCCCATGGACTCTCTACAGCGTATTCATATATGGCAATGTTGCAGGATTATTCTTTGCCACTTCCGCTTTCAAATACACAATGCTTTTTATTGACAGCCTTAAAGAATTTAACAGCTTTAAGATTTCATATATTGTTATAAGTGCTGTTTCCATGATGTTAAGCGTTATGGTTAAGAATAATTATCTTATATTCATGATTGCGCTCATAATCTATACGGTTGCAGAAGCACTAAGACACAGAAATATACAGATTATTCTTGTTACATGTGCCGTAATTGCAGGATTTGCAATTCAGGCCATTGTTCCAAAGCTTGTTATCGAAAAGATTTCCGGCTGCAATCTTGGAAGCGGTGCTTCAAGCTGGACATGGATTGCAATGGGACTTCACCCATCTGATGGCAATGTTTATGCAGACGGCTGGTACAGCGGGCGTATTGCTGCATTTTACGAGAATAACGATTACGATACTAAGAAAGAAGCTGAGGTTTCTAAAGCAGAGATTAAAGGTTATATTGACACATATAAAAACGACCACAAAGCATTTACATCATTTCTTTCGAAGAAAGTTGCCTCTCAGTGGAATAACCCTGAATTCCAGTGTTTCTGGATAACCAATGTCCGCAGCAGTGATATTGAGAAAAGCCCTGTTATCTCGGATATTCTTTCACTAAAGGGAAGTTCAACATTTATCGCATTTCTTAATATGATGCAGAGTATTATTTTATTTGGAAGTATGCTTTATGCTGTGAATACACTTATTGAAGGTACTTTCGCAGGTGCTGCTGTGCTTCCTCTTACTTTCATTGGTGGTTTCATATTCCACCTGTTCTGGGAAGGCAAATGCCAGTACACGCTTCCTTATTTCATGCTGTTACTTCCTCTTAGTATTATTGGTTTTTACAGCATGGCAAAGAAACTGTCCTCAGTCTCAAAGAAGTATTTATACAAATGTGGTGTATTTGCTGTAATTCTTTTATTCATAGCAATTATATTCAACCGTTTTATTATTCTTAATCAGGATAATAAGAGTTACAGGCAATACAGGGAATACACTATTGAACAGCAAAAACTTTAACGGGAGGTTTTTATGAACAGACCTGATTGTTTATATATTGTAATTCCATGCTACAATGAGGAACAGGTTCTGCCTGTTACTTCAGGCATGTTTCTTGATGAACTTAACCATCTTATCAAAGCCGGCAAAATCAGTTCTGACAGCAGGATAATGTTTGTCAATGATGGAAGTTCTGACAGTACATGGGATATAATTACGGATTTATCAAAGAAGGATGAACATTTCATCGGAATAAGCCAGAGCCGTAACCGCGGACACCAGAGCAGTGTACTTGCCGGTCTTATGGAGGCATCCCAGTATGCTGATATGACTATATCTATAGATTGTGACGGACAGGATGACATTCATGCAATGGAAGATATGGTTGACGCTTACCACGATGGCTGTGATATCGTCTATGGTGTAAGAAATGACCGTTCAACAGATACATTTTTTAAAAGAAACACAGCCAAAGGCTTCTATAAAATCATGGCAAAGCTTGGCGCAGAAACTGTATATAACCATGCCGATTACAGGCTTTTATCAAAGCGTGTGATTAATGAACTGGCACAATTCAAAGAAACTAATCTGTACCTTCGTGGGCTTATCCCGCTTGTCGGTTTTAAAAGTACAAGCGTATATTATTCAAGAAGCGAACGACTTGCCGGAAAGTCGCACTATCCTTTCAGCAAAATGCTTAACCTTGCATTAAACGGCATAACAAGCCTTAGTGTAAAACCACTCCGTCTTGTTATGTCACTTGGTATTATCGTTTCAATCCTCAGCTTCATCGGTGTTATATGGGCTGTCGTTGACAACCTGCTCGGCAACACAGTAACCGGCTGGGCAAGTACAGTATGTATCGTATGCTTCATGGGCGGAATACAGCTTATGTGCCTCGGGGTTATCGGGGAATACATCGGGAAGATATATATGGAGGTCAAGAATAGACCCAGGTTTATTATCAGCGAGAGGACTTATCAGGGCAATGAAGATGAAAAGTCTTGATGAGTGATATTGGAAACTCATTTCCTATAAAACACTCATGTATGTATTTCTTATGTGTTTATTTCCGCTTCCGTCCTATAAGAATCCTCATACCTGTTGATTTATAGGTAACTTTTCATATAATTCACGCTTTTTCAGCCCGTAAATACCTTTTTCTCATGGCTGAACCTATAAGAATCATTATTTGAACTAATTTATAGGAGTTTTTCTATCAATTTCAGCAAAAATTCTTCTTCAAAGCAAAAAAATACCTATAAGAAGTCAATTCAAAGACTCCTTATAGGTATTTTCATCATTATTTTATATCTATCTTAATAGTCAAGTTTGTAATTCACCTATAAATCACACACTTTACATCATTTTATAGGTAAGCGCTGAGGCATTCCAGACTTATGCAACCCTCTGACGCATCATAGCATTCAGCACTCATGCAGCAAGAATCACTACTTCACGCTATCTTATAAGCTTTCATTATTCCACACCATCAATAAATCTGGCGACAAAGCTTAATGCTGCACCAAGCCCTGATTTTCTGCCACCACCATCTGATATTCTTAAATAATCCGCATCAGTATCAAAGGAATAATCATTAACAAGACGTTCTTTAATACTATTATCATATTGCTTAAGATATGGTGCAACTGTTCCGCCAAGAACAATATCACAGTCCATCATCGTGTATATGTTATTAATTCCAAGAGCCAGATTGTCCATATATTCATCTAACACATTGGAATTATTCTTATTTCCCTGCGCTGCCAGTTCAAAGAAATTGTCAAGTGTCATATCAAGCTCTGATGATAATACCTTTTCTGAAACATATGCTTCAAAACAGCCCTTCTTACCACACAGGCACTGCTTTCCTCCAGGGTGAATAACCATATGTCCGAATTCGCCACCACGGTTATGAACACCATTTCTGATTGCGGAAGCGTTAATATATGCACCTCCGACACCTTCACCAAGCATAATATATATTTTTTCATCTTCAGGCTTTCCATTAAACCAGTGGTCTGCGTATGCCTCTGCCCTCGCATCGTTCATCACTACGACCGGATAATCAATAGCTGATATAAGCCTTGTAAAATCATAGTTCTTAGCTTTTAATGGTGGTGCTGAGATAAGAATCTGCTTTTCATCATCAAGTATTCCCGGAACTGTAATGCCAACTCCCAGAATGTCATCTGCGTCTGCTCCAACATAATCCGCTGCATGTCTTACCGCATCAGTAAGCTTCTCAATATATGCGCTGCTTTTACTAAAATGTGCTTTAACATCCATACTGTATATAATCTGACCTTTAAGTCCGACTACATCTACATTAATATAGTCAGCTTTGATATTCACGCTGATGGCTCTTCTTGCATTATTACTAATAGTAATTGCCTGTGCCCTTCTTCCACCTGTTGAAGTGAAATTGCCAACATATTCTATAAGTCCATCTTCCATGAGCATCTTAAGATTCTGATTTACTGTCGGCAGCGACAGACCTAACCGGTCTGCTATCTCCTGCCTTGATATCTTATCTGAATTATATATCAGTCTGAATATACGGTTTTTATTAAGTTTTTTTACATCCGTGTTTGTTAGTTTCTGTGATGAATCCATCCATTACCTCTCGCTTAATCCCGGTTAACCTGTATGTCAGTTACATTACTCGCCAAATACAGCGATATAATCTTTCTTGAACTTCTCAATTCCTGCATCTGTAAGTGGATGGTGAACCATCTGCTCGATTACCTTATATGGTACTGTTGCAATATCAGCTCCTGCAAGTGCACAGTCTGTAATATGTATTGGATTTCTTACACTTGCACAGATAATCTCTGTCTTAAGATCATAGTTTGCAAATATATCTGCAATATCCTGAATAAGATTAATTCCAGGCTGTGATATGTCATCAAGTCTTCCAAGGAAAGGAGACACATATGCTGCACCTGCTCTTGCAGCTAAAAGTGCCTGATTAGCTGAGAATATTAATGTAACATTAACCTTTATTCCCTCAGATGATAACACCTTAGTAGCCTTAAGACCTTCAACTGTCATAGGAATCTTAACAACCATGTTAGGATGGATTGCTGCAATCTCCCTTCCCTCTTTAATCATTCCTTCTGCATCCTCTGTAGTAGCCTTAACCTCGCCACTTATAGGTCCGTCAACAATAGATGTAATCTCCTTTATAACTTCCTTGAAATCTCTTCCTTCTTTGGCAATAAGAGATGGATTAGTAGTTACTCCACAGATAACTCCCATGTCATTAGCCTTACGGATATCCTCAACATTTGCAGTATCAATAAAAAACTTCATTATAAAATTCTCCTCGTATAATCACTCATTAATTGTTCTGAACACATTCTTTATTGCAGGATAGATACATCTGAACTTATTGTACTTATCCTCGTATCTTTCTATTATCTTCTCGTCTGGCCTTATTGTCTTTCGTACTTTAACGAGAGCATTAGACGCATCTTCAACGCAATTATACTCCCCGGCTGCAACCATGGCAAGCATTGCCGCACCCATAGCAGGACCTTCCTCTGACTCTAACAGTTCCACAGGAATTCCAAGTACATTAGCCATAATCTTGCACCACAGTTCTGACTTAGCGCCACCACCGCACATACGGGTTGACTCCACTCTTATACCAAGACTCTTAGCAACCTCGAAGCAGTCCCTTATTGCAAATGCAACGCCTTCCAGAACTGCCTGTGTCATATCCTTACGCTCAGTATCCATTGTCATTCCTGTAAATGTACCTCTTGCAAATTCGTCATTATGCGGTGATCTCTCACCCATCAGATATGGAAGGAAATACACATTATTATTGCCAAGGTCATCATCTGTTATCTGCGACTGTTCACCTGTGTAATCATTAGTTCCGAGTATCTTGTCCATCCACCAGCCGTTAGCAGATGCTGCACTTAATATACAGCCCATAAGATGATATTTTCCATCCGCATGTGCGAAAGAATGAAGTGCATTATTGGAATCCACTCCGAATTCCTTGCTTGAAATGAATATCGTGCCGCTTGTTCCCAAAGAAATATTGCAGTGTCCGTCACCGACAGTACCGGTGCCTACTGCCGCAGCTGCATTATCACCTGCACCGGCTGCAACAATTACTTCACATCCTATTCCAAGCTCATCAGCAATATTCTTCTTTACCGTACCAACACACTCACTGCTTTCAAAGATGCGTGGCATCTGTGCCTCTGTCACGCCACATATATCAAGCATCTGGCGCGACCAACGCCTATTCTTCACATCAAACAGCAGCATGCCCGAAGCATCTGAAACATCTGTACAATGCACACCTGTAAGACGGTACGCAATATAATCCTTTGGAAGCATTATCTTGTCTATCTTAGCAAAATTATCCGGTTCATTCTCTTTTACCCACAATATCTTAGGTGCTGTGAAACCTGCAAATGCAATATTTGCTGTATATTCTGATAACTTATCCCTGCCTATCACTTCATTCAGGTACTCACACTGCTTCGTTGTTCTTCCGTCATTCCATAAAATAGCCGGTCTAATAACCTCATCATTCTTATCAAGAATAACAAGTCCATGCATCTGTCCACCAAAGCTGATACCACCAACTGTTGATTCATCCTGTCCGTCAAGCAGCTCCTTCATGCCTTCTATACAAGCATCATACCAGTCATAAGGATTCTGCTCTGACCAGCCGGCCTTAGGGTAATCAATCGGATAACTCTTAGACACATTTGCAATAATATGTCCTGCTGTGTCCATAAGAACAATCTTGACCGACGAAGTTCCAAGGTCAATTCCTATATAATTCATGCCAGACTCCTTTCCACAATCATATATCTATAACCGCACCTGTTTATGCAAATGGGTTCTCGCTCTTGTAAAGCATGCCCTTAGGCTGGTTGAATGACACATTCTCAACACCGATATACTTAAACACATCAAAAAGTGTCTTTCCAAAATGTCCGAATGCAACTGCACCATGATGTGGAAAATTGCCTTCAATAAGCACATGTCTGTAGAATCTTCCCATCTCTGGAATAGCAAATATACCTATTGCACCAAATGAACGTGTTCTTACCGGAAGAACTTCACCCTGTGCTATGTAAGCGGAAAGCTTGTTATCTGATGAATTCTGGAGTCTGAAAAATGTGATATCTCCCGGAACGATATCCCCTTCAAGTGTACCATTAGTAACTTCTTCAGGAAGTGAACGTGCCATAATCATCTGGTTTCTCATCTCGCAGAATGACAATTTGCTTGATGCAGTGTTTCCACAATGGAATCCCATAAATGTATCCTTCTGTGTATATGCATATCTGCCTGCGATATCCTCATTGTAGATATCTGCTGGAACTGTATTATTAATATCAAGAAGTGTAACAATATCGTCACTTACAACTTCTCCGATAAATTCACTCAATGCACCATATATATCAACCTCGCATGATACAGGTATTCCTCTTGAAGTAAGTCTTGAGTTGACATAACAAGGAACACATCCGAACTGTGTCTGGAATGCCGGCCAGCATTTACCTGCTACTGCAACATATTTTCTTGAGCCCTTATGTGATTCAACCCAGTCAGTTAATGTAAGCTCATACTGTGCGAGTCTGCTTAAGATTTCAGGCTTTTTATTTCCTGTACCAAGCTCTTTTTCCATATTCCTTACAACATCAGGAATTCTTTCATCTCCTGCATGCTTATTAAAGCTCTCGAATAAATCAAGCTCTGAATTTTCCTCAATCTCAACACCAAGATTATATAGACCTGCGATTGGTGCATTACATGCAAGGAAATTGTTAGGTCTTGGACCAAAGCTGATAATCTTAAGATTGCTTAATGCGTATACCGCCTTTGCTACAGGTATGAATTCATGAATCATATCTGCACATTCTTCTGCTGTTCCAACAGGATACTCCGGAATATATGCTTTAACTCCACGAAGCTTAAGATTATAGCTTGCATTAAGCATTCCACAATAAGCATCGCCTCGTCCCTGAACAAGACCTCCATTAGCTGATGTCTCCTCTGCTGCCGCAATGAACATCTTAGGTCCGTTGAAATTTTTTGCAAGCATTGTCTCAGCAATCTCAGGTCCGAAATTACCAAGATATACACAGAGTGCATTACATCCTGCATTCTTAATATCCTCAAGTGCCTGCATCATATGTATCTCACTCTCAACGATACATACCGGACATTCATAGATATCCCCCTTGCCATACTTTGCTTCATATGCCTTTACAAGATTCTGTCTTCTTGTAACTGAAAGTGATTCTGGAAAGCAGTCTCTTGAAACTGCAACAATACCGATTTTCATAACTGGTGTATTATTCATAACTTATCTCCTTTAACCTATACTGTTATATTCTCTCCTCTTAAGCCGTTAAATGCTCCATCTATATGGGCATCTTCATGGGCTATCAGCCATTTATTAGATGCCGCAAGCAGCTTATCTTCTGCCGTTGCATGAGTATTAACTACTTCAAGATTAGTTCCCTTTGGAAGTACAACTACGCACTTAAAACCCTGTCCATCCACACCACACGGTGCATAATGAAGAGTTGTTGCATACACCTCAATGGCTGTTCCCTCAGGCACAAAAAATCCTTCAACCTTAGATGTATCATATGTAAAATCGTCTTCCACATCTTCTCTGCTGCCAAGCAGCAGAATCATATCTGTTGCCGCAATATTTATTTCTGAACTTCTGTGATATTCCAGTGCATTAAGTTTCTGGTTATGTCCATTACAATACCCTGTCTGTACAGGACATCCACCATATATACTCTCTTCCATTACCTTATGAATCTGTGTATTTTCAAGCTTTTCATCACCTGCAACATATACAACATCTTCAGGCATATCATACGAATCCATAAGTTTCACTATTTCACTGGTATCAATATCAGCAATAACTCTGCCATATTTCTTAAATCCAGCATCCAATACACTCTGCAAAAACACTACCTCCTTTTTCAACTCATGTTAAACTTTTATAAAGCATCTTTCTAAAAGTCATTCTATCACTGTTTTATTTCTAATTCAATAAAAAAATCTCCGATTATCAAAAATGTATCCTGAAAGATACACTCCCAATAACCGGAGATTAATATTAATCTGTTAAATTGCCAATCTTACAATATAATCTTTGATAATGCATCAATTATAATTCCCCATGCTACACCACTCACATAAAGAATCGCAAGAATTCTAAAATTATCCTTCATATCATCGTTCTCTCTGAACAGCACAAGAATACCTACTCCCGAACCGGCAAGCAGTCCTGCCATAAGAGAGCCAAGTCCAAGTACGCCTTCAATATAAAGCTGTGTTAATACTACTGATGATGCACAGTTAGGAATAAGACCTATAATTCCCGCTATCAATGGTCCAATAACAGGCTTATTAAGTATAAGATTTCCCAAAGTCTCTTCACCAACAAAGTGAATTAAAGTATTAAGTGCAAAAGATATAACAACAATAAATGCAAATATAGTTATTGTATGTCTTAACGCTGACTTAAATATGCTTGTCTCACAGCCACAGTGGTCATGATCACATACATGTCCAATCTTTTCTACCATATTATAACTTTTCTTGCTTCTTCTCACTATCAGATCAATTACAACACCCATTATAAGACCTATAAAAACCTTAATGAGTATAAGCTTGACAAGCACTAATACATCTACCTGTTCTGATAAAAATACTGGTATCATCTCGTCTGAAGTAGACATAAAGATGGCAATAAGCGTTCCCATAGTAATTACTTTACCTGCATACAGGTTAGATGCCGCTGTAGAAAAACCACACTGTGGAACAGCTCCAAGTAAAGCTCCTATAACAGGCCCAGCCTTGCCAGAATCCTTAACAAACTTCTTCGTCCTGGCACTTGTCTTATGTTCAAGATACTCCATAGCAAGATAAGTCAGAAAAAGAAACGGCAACAGTTTAACACTATCAATGATAGTATCAAATACCACATCCATCATGATATACAATCGTCCTTTCTTAAAAACAGTCACATAGTTACATATTCATTATTCCTTGGCAAAAAGCTTCTTATAAGGTTCTTCTCCCGAAAACACCTTTCTTGCTTTCTCTGATCTTTTCATAATAAGCTTTGTAACAAAATAACCTATTACTCCATACAGTGATCCAAGTAACAGACTCGCAAGTACATCTGTTGGATAATGAACTGTAAGATATAATCTTGAAACTGCAATCAGAGCTGCAAGTATAACTGCGGGAATTCCTTTCTTTCTATCCCACAATATAATAGCTAATGCCGCTGCAAAAGAAGCTGATGTATGTCCTGATGGGAAAGACCAGTCCTTAATGCCATTAAAGATTCCATAAAGATTCTCAAATGTCGGATCTGCATTGAATGGTCTTATTCTTGCTGACAGATTCTTCATAATTCCGTTACACATAATAAGTGACAGAATAAGTCCAATTGCCATACTAAGTCCTAACTTTCTGTCTTTCTTAAATACCGGTATAAATAAGAACGCCGCACATAATAAAATCCAGAATATTCCAGCATTCCCAAGACAGGTTATAGCATACATAACCGGATCTGTTACAGGATTATGTAATGATTCAAACCAGTGTAAAATCTGAAGTTCCATAATAATCTCCTTATCATATCATTCTAGTACGCTCCTTTTCAGGCACACCAGAATATTCTATGATATAAGAAAACATTTGTCAATTAAAGGAATACGTTTTTTCATAGTAACATTTTCCTGTTCTTCCACCAAATGGATATTCATATTCTTCTGTAACTCCAATCTGAAACAACCCTCTGTCTAAATCTGAATCTATAAGTTTAACAGTAACATTACCATCTGATGCAACTCTTTCACTTAAAACCACACAAAATTCTTCCATCAGATCAGTCAGTATCTGTTGTCTTTTCCCAGCATCATATGTTGTAAAATATTTATCAGCATATACATCACCCATCCTGTCAAATGCAAAATCCATTGCACCGTCAAGACTTCTGTTGACTTCATCTCTTCTAATATTGTTTCCTGTTATCGACGCATGTATCATGACTATTAACGCTATAACAACAATAATACCACTACATGTAATAACTCCTCTCAAATATCTTCAGCTTACAAAGTAACGTGCAAGTCCTTTATATGTATGTTGCGAAGAATAACCAAACATAGCCGCAGACAGCGGATATTCCAGTGTGTATTCTATATATTCATAATCACCTGCCCTGCTTACGTCTCCATATGTAAGCCTCATACCCCCTTTCTGAACTGACCTGGCTAACACATAAAGCTTCTTATCTCTAGCTTCCTCTGATAATTCACTATCAGGAATATCCCCACAATATGCTTCAATATAATTCTCAATATACTGGCTTATCTCTCCTGCATCAGAAACTCTCTGATTAATCCTTATGAAATCAATAGAAAAGAAACATACCAATGCAAATATAACAAGATAAACTGATGTCTCAATTATCCCCTTCATTAATACCCCCTTTATCTGCTATCCAAGGCATGAACCTATCACACCTAAAAGTATATTTCTGTACGCAGACATAGACATTCCAATCATTGTCATGGCAACCACCACTGCACACATTCCTATTACTGCTTCTCCGTATGTATTAATAACATCCTTCATATTCTTATCACCCCTGTAAAGATATTTCCAAAAATATTAATCATTGAATAAGATACAATCAGTCCAATTATCACTCCTGCATATTCATCAATAATATGATTCATATAATATACACCTCCAATTATAAGTACATATTAACAACTAACATCATATCAACCGCCATCTTAAATGCCACAAAAAAAGTTGGTATATACTCAGAAAATCTCATCATGCTTGTACTGTCAAGATATCTGGCAGCCTCTGCCTTATCTGATAATTCATAATTTCTTCTTACGAGAGCATTAATCGTCTGATTCATGCTGTCCCTGTCTAGATCTCCTATTGAATACAACATTCTGACTGCCGATTGGATATCCATCACATCAAATTCATTTAAGAAACTATAATATGGCATGATATCAGATGGATTCAGTTCAATCTCATATATGAACTTTCCTAAAGATTCTTTCATGATAACAGGACAGCTATCATAAGTATCTTCAACTGCTGACAATAATGGTTTATTTTCAAGATTAACTGCTAAGTCTCTTAGCCATTCTGTAAAACCACAATATAAGTCATTCTTAATTCTTCCTGCTGAACCTTTTCTCTGTGTAAATGGCGTTATTATAAACAGAAACATAACTGCAGCAACACATATCGCCGCAATCTTTAACTGTACTAATACGAGAATTATCACTGTAAGCAGCATAATCCCCCATAACGGAATCATCTTTAAAGTAATCTTCTTTGCTTCCGACTTAAATACATTATTATAATCACGCATTATCTGCTTATCTGTTCTGGTTTCTCCTATCCAGTCACAACCATAGTGCTTACGGGTATATATGTAAAACAGCATACACAGAACAACAAACACAATGGAAACGCACTGATATGCCAGTGTATCTGTTATGCTAAGCGGCTCTTTTGAAAACATATTAAGAGTACTGCACATAACGGTAGTAAGCATTGCAAGCACCATGCTTATCATTATTCCTATAGTAATATCCCGCTTTATCTTTCTTATCTCCGACTGATACTTATATACATTATTAACCCATCTGTCAAAATCCTCCAGAAGCACTTCCATTGCTCCTGTGTATCGTCCACCCTTTTCTTCTACACTGACTAAGAACTTATGAAGTGTCCGTATTCTTGAACAATCATATTCTTCTTCAACAATCTTCAATGCATCTTCATATACTCTTTCCCCCATTCCATATTGAAGTTCTTCAATTGCCCGTGAAAGACATCTCTTGAGTCTTCCGCTGCTGATTGCATACGCATCCTGAAGTGCAATATTAACCTTCGGATTCCTGATAAACGAGTATGTCATCTGGTGAAGATACACATCCACATCTGCAAATCTTGACGCTTTACTTCTTTCCATAAAATAATTCCTTACTAGTCCGGGAATCATAATTACAGCCAGAATCATAACAAATAACGCTGCGATATAATTAATTCTGTACAACAGACATGCACCATATACAGCAACTCCTGCAAGCATGGTTGATAAAACAAATCTTCTTACAGACATAACGCCATTCAGATCTGCAATATCCTCCATTAACTGCTTTACAGATAAATATCTTAATATCTTCTTCAATTGTGCCTCCATATATACGGATCATCTATTCCGTATTTAATAAACTTATCCATAATATCCTGTGGAATATCACTATCCAGAAATTCCCCATCTTCATATATAACAGTACATGTATTCTCTCCCTGATTCCTGCTTAAAAAACCTACCTGGCTGATATGTCTTCTTTCAAATCTGTCGCAATCAACAAGCAGCACAAGATCAATATACTTATATATACTGTTAATAAATCTGTCTGACGATTCTCCATTACCCAGCATAGAATACATTCTGTCTGGCATATCCCTTATATCATCCAGATGCATAGTCGTCATACAATAAGCTCCCGTAGATAAACTGTTAAGAAGCTCCATAACTTCTGGTCCTCTTGATTCTGAAAGAAGAACCCAGTCAATGTTATGTCGTAAACCTGCTCTTATAATATCCTGATATGTAATCTTAGAATCCACAAAAAACTCAACACACTTGCTATGTGGATTAATCTGCCTGTAATGTATCTCCTGATTATCCTCATAAACACCAACCTTTTCTTCTGCCGGAATAAATGTAGCCAGATACTTAAGAAGTTCTGTCTTTCCTGCATGAGGCTGTCCACCAATTACAGTTGAAAGATGAGCCGTCACACAATTCTCAAGCAATGTAATAATACTCTCAGGAGCATAATCAGACTTAACAAGGTCACCATGCCCAAATCTAAGCTTTCTTGGAATCTTTCTTATAGCCATGCTCTTTCTTCCACACCTAGATTCGTGCCATATTGAGATTCTTAAAGATTCAGTATTAGCCTCCAATATCGGGTGCATTCTGTTAAAAGATGCACCCATAATATTAGCAAGTCTTATAGACAGATTATCCATATACCTGTCACTAAGCTCTTTCATGGAAATATAGCAGCCTCTTCCCAACTGTGTTATCCAAAGATTATATCCATCCCACTCGATATCAGTTACAGTATCATCAGATATCTCATCCTTAATCTCTGAAAAGATATCCTCTTTATTATTCTCTATCAGCTCCTGAAGCTGTTCTTTCTCCATATACATTCCTCACATTACTGATTAGGTCTGCTCGCATCAATAGCATCATATATATGCTCCTTATACGAAATGTCACTAACAGCACCTTTAGTTCTGTCTGAAACAATAGTAACAACTGCTGCTGTAAGCAATACTGCTGCAAGTACCCCCGCAAGTGCTATAACGACCTTTCCATAATGCTCAATAATATCATGCATATACAAATCCTCCTCTTGATTAAATTATTTAAAAAGTACTTTTTATATTGTGGATATTATCACACATTTAAAAGTTTGTAAAGTATAAAAATATATAAATTTCAAAAAAAGACTTTCGCATCATAATATAATGCAAAAGTCTTAAAATACTATTTCTTATTAAGTTCTATTGTATTGTTTCCATCGCTTAAAGAAAGTACATTTTTCTTGATTGAATATGTATACTCATCTGTCTCTTCTGTCCCAAGGAAACTGATTGTTATGCTCAGCTTTCCATCTTTTGCTTCATACGAAGTAATTGAAACGCTTATCTCTCCTATCTGCTGGATTCCTGTTCCATCATCATTGAAAGTATAAGTATAATCATCTCCTTCCCATGTTCCAACAACCGTTGCTTCCTTACCACAGCCTGCAAATACTGCAATCACTGTAATAAGTACAGCTAATATGCTTACTCTCTTAAGTAATTTCATAAAACCTCCATTATAAATTAATTGTTTTTACAGCCTCTACAACTTTGGTAAATTCCATACCATGAGATGCCTTTATAAGTATATTATCACCTGTTTTCAGAATATGTCCAATACATTTTAACATATCATCTCTTGTTTCAAAATCATGTACTTCACAACCATGCGCATTGTAATTAGTGTAAATATACGCCCTTGTTCCTGCCGCAATCTGTGCAGCAAGGTCGCCTGCAGTTATAAGTACATCAATATCCTTTGTTCCAAGATACATCCCAACATCGTAATGCATCTGTTTCTCGTTCTCCCCAAGCTCAAACATACTTCCAAGAATAGCAACTTTTCTTCCAATAGCAGTGTCAAGAACATCAAGAGATGCCTTCATTGAAACTGGATTAGCATTGTAGCAGTCATCAATTATTGTAAATCCATTTTCCTTAATAATATTGTTTCGTCCGGCAATTGTCTTTAAATTCTTCACTCCACGCTCAATCTCAATAGATGAAAGTCCAAGCACAGAACCAACAAGTGCTGCTGCCATCGCATTATATACCATATGATGTCCCGGTACAGGTACAGTCAGGTCAAATGTTGAATAGTTATCTGATGTTTTGATTCCATGAATTGTAAAGCTAGTTCCATCAAGTCCAAGACTCTTGATATTATCTGCATATACCCCGTCTTTGTTGCTTATTCCGAACACAAGCGGTCGCTTGCCGTGTACCTGGCTTATTGTTGATAATTTGTCATCATCTCCGTTAACAATAACAATTCCATCCGGATTCATATGATTAAATATCTCTGTCTTAGCCTTAAGAATTCCATCTCTTGTTCCAAGATTCTCAAGATGGCAAAAACCGATATTAGTAATAACACATATGTCAGGCTGTGCAATCTTAGATAATCTGTCCATCTCACCAAAATCACTGATTCCCATCTCAAGAACAGCAACTTCATCATCTTCTGTCAGTCTGAAAACAGTAAGTGGAAGCCCAATCTCATTATTGAAATTACCAAGTGTCTTTAACACCCTGTATTTTTCAGATAAAACAGAGCTTATTGTTTCCTTAGTACTTGTTTTACCAACACTTCCTGTGATTCCTACAACCTTGACATCCAGATTATTTCTGTAAAGAAGTGCAAGATCCTTTAATGCCTGAAGACTTGATTCAACCTGTATATACGAACGTTCTTCATCTGGCAGCTCCTTTTCAGAAATAACGCACGCAGCGCCCTTCTCAAAGCATTGTCCTATAAAATCATGGCCATCACTTCTTTCCCCTTTAATAGCAATAAAAAGCCCGCCCTCAGCTACCTTTCTGCTGTCAATCGTAATGGCAGTAATCTCTTTGTCATAATCTTCTCCATTGCCATGATATATGCCGTTAACAGCTTGTGTCATGGCTCTTAAGGTCATTCCCTTCATAACACAATATCCTCAATTCTTTTCTTAGGCACATGATGTACCTGATTCTCATCTCTGTAATACTTGATATCTCCATCCGCAGGAATATCCTCAAGCACCACTTCTTCTTTAGGATAGCCAAATGCAATGACATACACAATCTTTAATTCAGACGGTATATTTAGCTGTGTCTTTAACTCATCTCTTTTAACATTGCCAAAAAAGCATCCGCCAAATCCGGCTTCTGTAGCTGCCAGAAGCATTGTCTGTCCGACAATTCCCGCATCAACTTCATCATTGACATTCGCAGGACATGTTATAACAATATATCCTGTCGGCTTCTCACCTTCAGATGGGCCATCCCAGTCCTTTAAATATCCGGCAAATCCTAATAGTCTGAAAACTTTCTCATTCTCTTCCTCATCACACACAATTCTATACTTAAATGGCTGTCTGTTAGCTGCTGACGGAGTAAGTCTTGCAGTCTCAACAAGTTCCATAAGCTGCTGCCTTGTCAGCTTCTTTTCCTGATAAAATCTTCTGTATGATCTGTTTTTCTTAACAAGTTCCTTAATCATAACATAACTAACCTCGTTTTATAAAAATGCATTATTATACATTTACATTTCTTCTATTCATACTTTGCAAGAGATATCTCGATAATCTTCTCTGTAAGTTCATCATACGATATACCTACTACTGCTGCCTCCTGAGGAATAAGGCTTGTGTCAGTCATTCCTGGAAGTGTATTAATCTCAAGACAGAATATATTATTATTCTTATCAAGAAGTTCATCAACTCTTGCGTATGTTGTTACGCCTGCTGCCTGGCAGCATTTTTCTGCCCAGAACTGCATCTGGCTTGCAATATCTTCTGGAATATTGGCAGGGCATGTCTCTTTGGTAGAGCCAGCCTTGTACTTATTCTTGTAATCATAGAAGCCTTCAAGCGGTTCAATCTCAATTACTGGAAGTGCCTTTCCATCAAGCACTGCAACTGAGAATTCTCTTCCATCAACAAACTCTTCAACAAGTACAGTATCTTCATAAGAAAATGCTTCATCAAGTGCATCTTCAAACTCTTTCTCGTTATGTGCTATCGAAACACCAACGCTTGAACCACCACAACAAGGCTTAACAACACATGGGAATGGAACATACTCAATCTTATGTCCTTTATGTAATGTAACACCCTTAGGCATAGGAATTCCCTCTGGTACAAGAACCTTTTTTGCAAGTTCCTTGCTCATTGATATAGCACTGCTTAAATAATCTGTACCTGTATATCTGATTCCAAGCAGATCAAATGTAGCCTGGACCTTACCATCTTCACCATTGCTTCCATGAAGTCCCATGAATACCATATCTGCTTCTTTACACAATTCTAATACATTACGTCCGAAAAAGCTTTCTCTTGCCTCTGTTCTTCTCTTAACCTCTGCCGGAATGTCCGCTGTTTTCTTCTTTAAATTGTCAGACAGTTCTCCCAAATCATTCTTTTCTGTGAAAAATGTCTTAACCTCACTGTCATCAACACCTAAGAAGATATCAAGCATATTTGCTTCATGTCCGTTTCTTCTAAGACTCTCGCATACTCTGTATCCTGTGACTAATGAAACGTCTCTTTCTGTACTTGTTCCACCTGCTAAAACTACTATTCTCATAATTTCTCCTTTATCCCTGAACTTTTCCACAATATCCACATAGTTATTCACATTTTTTGTTAATTGTAATTTTTTTGTAAAATTGTCAGATAATTGTAATATATTTATATAATCCACATATTCTTATGCAGAATCTGTGCGAATTATTACGGTCTTAAATGGCTTCCTTCATACTTTGTATGTGCCTGTAAAACCTTTCTTAAAGAATCAATTCTTCCAGAAAGTTCGCCTTCTGGAACAACTATCTCCAGTGATTCAGCCATAATATCTATCATTGGATTTGTGAATCTGCTTTTGTATCTTATAAGGACATCAAGCTTTTCCTCATATCCTCTCGCATCTAAAAACTTATCCAGGACGCTGTCCCCTGCAGCAACCTGCTGCTCTGGCTGGGCCAGTGAGTTATCCACACTGTCCTCTTTTAATGTGTATGCTTCATCAATTCTATTGTCTGAATTAACTCTTACTGCCTGTGAATTGTCAGACTGTAAATTGTCAGATATCTCCTGCATCGTCAACGGATCTACCTGCTCAAATCTATATTTCTGTGCTACATCCGGATATTTTACATGATCCACTTCACTCATGAACATATCATATGGTCTTACATACACAGCATATTCACCATACATAGCCTGATATACCACCATTTTCTCTTTGGTTTCTGAATGATATGCAACACACTTTACCTGGTAAAGCTTATTCTTAAAATGCTTATAAAATCCGCCTGGTACTAACTGTCTTTCCATCAGTAAACCTCCCTCCAAAAATATACTGTTATTTTATCGCACAATGCCGTCTCTTACAACATTTTTTAAACACTTTGCCAAATGTTTTACACTTTAATAAGTTGTCTGAGTATGGTAGAATATATTTACATTTTATAAGAGGAGCTTACTATGAAACAGATAGATTTACATGTTCATTCCACATGCTCTGACGGAACTGATTCTCCTGCTGTTCTGGTTGATAAGGCAGTCGATAAGGGACTTGCTGCATTTGCTCTTACCGACCATGACACTACCATGGGAGTTAAGGAAGCTCTTTTAGCATGTGAAAATGTTAATAAAACAGGCCACGAACTTGAAGTTATTCCCGGAGTTGAGATAAGTACTAATTATGATAATACTGAGATACATGTTGTCGGGCTTTTTATAGATTATAACGACAATGAATTCAATTCATTCCTTAATAAGCAGTTAAGTTCAAGAGATGAAAGAAATAAGCGGGTATGTGAACGCTTCCAGAATATAGGAATTAATATTACATATGAAGATATGCTAAAGACCTATGGCGATGCGGTAATTACAAGAGCACATTTTGCAGACAGACTTGTTGCAATTGGAGCTGTTGGTGATAGAAATGAAGCGTTTGACAGATATTTAGGTCAGGGAAAGCCTTGTTTTGTGCCAAGAGCCAAAGTTGACCCTGCAGAAGCTATTGAACGTATTCACCAAGCCGGCGGTATTGCAATCTTAGCTCACCCGGTTCTATATCATCTTGGCAATGCCCAGATGAACAAATTGCTTGACCATATGTGCTCTGCCGGACTTGATGGAATTGAAGCCATATATTCAACCTACAAGATGGGTGATGAATTATCAATCAGACGGATTGCTTCTGAAAGAAATCTGCTGATATCCGGCGGTTCTGATTATCATGGTAAGAATAAACCACATATCCAGCTTGGAACCGGCATGGGACATTTATTCGTTCCTTATGAACTGCTTGATAAGATGAAAGATTCCATGCCAATCACCAACACACAGAAGGAGACTTACGATGAATAACAAAATTCCAAAAGCTATACAGCTCTTTTTAACTTTCATAAAAATAGGTGCATTTACTTTTGGAGGCGGTTATGCTATGTTACCACTGATTCAAAAAGAAATTGTTGAGAAGAAGCATTGGATAACTGATAATGATATTCTTGAAATAGTGGCTATCTCCGAGTCAACTCCCGGACCAATTGCAATTAATGCGGCTACTTTTGTTGGCTTTCGTATCTGTGGTTTTTGGGGTGCACTATTTGCAACACTTGGAGTTGTGATACCATCCTACCTGATTATTCTTATTATATCTTTTGTACTTAAAGAATTCCAAAGCATAAAAATCATACAATATGCCTTTAATGGTATCAGAGCTGGTGTACTTGCTCTAATTATCAAAGCTCTCTGGTCAATGTATATTCAATGTCCTAAGAATGTTATTTCCTATATAATTATGGCATGTTCTTTTGTTTTTACTGCCTTACTTAATGTAAATGTGCTTATTGTAATTATCAGCTGTGCAATATTAGGTTTAGTAACATCTATTACCATATTAAGGAGGAAATGTTAATGATTTATCTTGAGCTTTTTTATATTTTCTTAAAAATCGGTGCATTTACCTTTGGCGGTGGTTATGCTATGTTACCATTGATTCAGGATGAAGTTATTGCCCATAATTGGATAGATTCACAGTCACTTATTGATTTTATAGCAGTTAGCGAAAGTACACCCGGACCATTTGCTGTAAATATAGCAACATATGTAGGAGCAGAGGTTGGCGGTATTTTCGGTTCTTTTTGTGCAACACTCGGAGTGATACTCCCATCCTTTATTATCATTCTTATTGTTGCAAAATGTTTTATTCAATTTCAAAAAAGTATAGTCATAAAGGGATGTATGTCAGGATTAAAACCTGCTGTAGTTGGTTTGATTGGTTCTGCTGTAATTTCGATGAGTTCAACCGTTTTCATACCAGATGGGTTTAATACTACTGTTTTTACTGATATTTGTTTTTATACAACATTAATTATATTTCTGATATCCGTAGTTTTAGCATTCAAAAAAATAAACCCAATTTTAATTATATGCTTATCCGCAATACTCGGAATAGTTTGCGGATACATATAATTAATTATAACAAAACATCATAAAAGACTCAGATTAACGGTTCTGGATAGTTTAAATTAATGCCTGTATCATTTTTCATCCACAACCTGGAAGATGTAGAATTTCAGATAATAGCTCTCCTGCGCCTCCCACAGTATTGGGTGGTCAGGTGACTGTGTCCTGAACTCGACCTGACGGAGTCTTTTATGTACAGCTTTAGCGGCTTCCTTAATAGTCTTGGTAAGAAGCTCCTGTGTCATGAAGTGTGAGCATGAACAGCTTGCAAGGTAGCCACCGTCTTTGACAAGTTTAAGTCCCTTCATATTGATTTCCCTGTAGCCCTTAATTGCGTTCTTTGTAGCTTCCCTCGATTTGGTAAATGCCGGCGGGTCAAGTATTACAACATCATATTTCTCACCTGCTTCGTTAAGCTTTGGCAGCTCATCCAATACATTTGCACATTTAAAATGTACTGTATCCTCAAGTCCGTTAAGCTTAGCATTGGCTCTTGCCTGTTCAACAGCATATTCAGATATATCAAGTCCTGTAACTTCCTTAGCACCTGCAATTCCTGCATTTAATGCAAATGTACCCATATGGGTAAAACAGTCTAATACCCTCTTGTCCTTGCAAAGCTTCTGCATTGCAAGTCTGTTGTACTTCTGGTCAAGAAAGAACCCGGTTTTCTGTCCATTCACAACATCTATCATGTAGTGGACACCATTCTCAACTATCTCAACATTAGTGTCAAATTCATCACCAATAAAGCCCTTTACTCTCTCCATCCCTTCAAGAGTACGGACTTTGGCATCGCTTCTTTCATATACTCCACGGATATCAATGCCTTTTTCACGAAGGATTTCCTTCACTTTTTCAACAATAAGTGACTTAAATCTGTCAATTCCTAAAGCAAGTGATTCCACAACAAGCACATCTGAGTACTTATCTATAACAAGCCCCGGCAGAAAATCTGCCTCTCCAAATATAAGACGGCAAGCAGAGGTATCTACTGTGTCAAATCTGTATTCAACCGCAGCCCTTACTCTCTCCTCAATAAATGCCTCATCAACAATATCTGTGTGTCTGCTCAGCATTCTTACTGTAATCTTAGATTTTCTGTTAATAAATCCGATTCCCATGAAATAATCATCAAAATCAAGCACCTCAACAAGATGTCCGTCAATAATTTCGTCAGACATCCATTCAATTTCATTATCATATATCCAGGCTCCACCTGCCTTTAAGGTTCTCCCTTCACCTTTTCTTAATCGTATCTTTCCACATACACTGAATAAATCTTCCATTCTGTTCCTTCCTGTCAGATATTTCTGACATTTATCATAATTCTTCATAATATATTAATCCGTTGACGGATTACCAAGAAAATAAAACATACATACTCCTGCAACTGTAATAAAAAGCGACACAAGCTTAATCCATGAAAATGTAGTCTTCTCACTTCCAAACAGCCCGAAAAGTCCTAGCAGATATGAAACAATTATCTGTGCAGCTACAATCGTAACCTCAGCTTTAGCAATTCCAAGACCACTTATACTTTTTATAACTGTAAATGTTATAAATGCACCTATCACACCTCCAAAAAGTGTAATCTTGTTATCAACCTTAAACAACTTCATGATATCAGGTCTTCCGTCAATTACCCACATAATCGCACAAGTCGCCAGTGCTGTCAACTGCACAAACATTGCAGTAACCCACACACTGCTTGCTTTCGTAACATTTGTATTAAATGCCCCCTGTAAACTCATAAGTGCACCTGATATTATTGCAATCAAAAATCCTGCCATTAACTAACCTCCCCATTAATCTGCATAGAATAATTATTAGTTAATAACAGGATATTTATTCATAATGTTATTTAATACTTTGCGTACTGTTTTCATTATTATTTTTAGTTGTTTTTTCTATTGTTGTTGCAAATGTACTGTAAGCTGTATCAACATTTCCACCATCATATACCTGATGAAGCATAATCTCATATCTCATATACACTTCTCCTACTCCGATATATTTAGCTTTTACAACAGAGTCAGAATAAATCTGGTGTAACTTCTGGTAGCTTTCTGCTCTCTTAACCTTTAAATCCGCCCTTGCACAGCTTTTCTTAGCCATGTTTCCAAGATAATCTGCATAATCATAAGAAATTGCTCTTGCAACAGCCTTGGATGCATCTACATTCTTAGTGTACGGATTAACTACTGCCATCGTAGTAACAGACATTGCCTTAGAATCAAGGTCATCTCCCATTGAAGGATACTCACATATTCCATAATCTACATCTGTAACATTAATCTCTGCAAGACTGTCTGCATCTAGCACCGTATAGAGCATATTTCCAGTAGAAAACAGATCCGCACATTCTTTAAGACTTACTGTATTTCTGTCAATACCAAATGCATCTTTTAACTGAGCGTACTTAGTAAGAACCTTCTTAATCTTTTCCTGGTTAAGAGATACCTCAGCCCTGTTCTCTGCATTAACTCCGCCTATATTAATATATGCTCCTGCTGCTGCATAATTAAGGAACATTGAATCAGGATCCCATTCAAACACCATTGAAACATCCTGATTCTCATCTGTAATCTGATAATTATCACTTATATTACGAATCTGGTCTATAGTATCAACTGCTTCTGCATATTTCTTATTATATACAAGAAATGAAGTGTTGAACGACACTGGGTAACCATATAACTTACCACCATACGAACATGCAGTCATTGCAGCCTTACCATACACATTCTCATTATAGACTTCAGGATACATATCATTCTCAGAGGTAAGACCTGAAAGATAAGCCTTCTCCATCTCTTCAGATGTCAGAAAATATATATCACACGCATTGTCGTTTCTGACCGATTCGTCATATATATAAGTAATATATGAATCAGCCTCAATATATACAGGATTAATAGTTACCAGTTCATTAGATTTCTTAAATTGTCTGGCAACGAATTCAAGATAAGACTCATATGCACTGTCATTATACCAGACATTAACTGTAATAGGTCCACTAAGATTAAGCTTCTTCGCAGCCTGTGTCCTGTCATCTTTATTACCACAGCCTGCAAAGACTGTCAGCATGGTAACAATCAGCATCATACTGATAAATCTTCTTAATTTCATAAAGTAAACTCCTGATTCTAGAAGGATTTCTTAAGCTTAGCTATGCATTCATCTACATCTGCCTTGGTAATTACAAGTGGTGGAACAAATCTTATAACATTAGTTCCTGCTGAGAACAGAATAAGTCCGTTATCAAGTGCTCTCGCAATTACGTCCTTAGGATTAACTGATAACTCAAGTCCCTGCATAAGACCCATTCCTCGTCTCTCGACAACAACATCTATTGTCTCAACAAGCTCATCAAGCTTTTCTTCAAAGTAAGCAGATACTTCCTTGACATTATCTAATACATGCTGCTTCTCAAAAAGTTCGAACACCTTGGTTGCTGCTGCACATGCAAGTGGATTACCACCGTATGTTGTTCCATGGTCTCCTGGAACCAATGCCTTCGCAACTTCCTCTGTCGCCGCAAATGCACCTACAGGAACTCCACAGCCAAGAGCCTTGGCAACTGTAAGGATATCAGGCTTAACGCCATACTGCTGGAATGCAAACATACTTCCTGTTCTTCCCATTCCGCACTGAATCTCATCAAGTATAAGAAGGATTCCCTTCTCATCGCATAACTTTCTTACACCTTCAATAAATTCTTTAGTAGCAGGATAAATTCCTCCTTCACCCTGTACTGTCTCAAATATTATAGCACAAGTTTTGTCATTAACAAGTTCCTTTACACTGTTAAGGTCGTTATACTGTGCAAACTTAATTCCCGGTATCATAGGTCCGAATGCTTCCTGATAATGCTTATTACCAGTTACTGCAAGTGCTCCCATACTTCTTCCATGGAATGAATGCTGCATTGCAATAATCTCTGCATCAGCCTTTCCGTTCTTGACATAATAATATTTCTTTGCAAGCTTAACTGCACCTTCAATAGCCTCTGTTCCACTGTTAGTAAAGAATACTCTGTCCATTCCTGAAGCCTTTGTAAGTGCAGTTGCAGCCTCTACAGCCGGTTTATTATAGAAATAATTAGATGTGTGTATAAGCTTATCAATCTGTGCCTTTAATGCATCGTTATATTCTTTATTGTTATAACCAAGTGCAAATACTGCTATACCTGCTCCAAAATCAAGATATTCTTTACCATCTGTATCGTAAAGTCTTACTCCGTCACCCTTATCAAGTACTATCTGGTAACGGTTGTATGTATGAATCAGCTTCTCTTCTGCTGTTTCTATAATCTGCTGTGTATTCATGATTACTCTCACTTTCCTATTCTTATGAGCACACATTTTCACATGGGCCAATATAATATTATAACCTCAACGCTTACGGTTCGCAATTATTTATCTGAATCAAAGAATTTTTCTGCATCATCTGAAAGAATAGCTGTACCAACACCCTTGTTAGTAAATATTTCAAGAAGAAGGCAGTGTGGAATTCTTCCATCAAGAATATGTACTCTTGATACACCATGCTCAATAGCATCTATACAGTTATTAAGCTTAGGAAGCATACCTCCGCCAATTGTTCCACTCTCTAAAAGCGTTCTCGCCTCTGAAGTAGAAAGCTCAGATATTAGTGAATCCTTATCATCAAAATCCTTATACACACCTTCAATATCTGTTAAGAATGCAAGCTTTTCAGCACTGACAGCTCTTGCGATGGCACATGCTGCGTCATCTGCATTAATATTGTATGCATGGAAATCATCATCATATCCGATAGGACATATTACCGGTAAAAAATCGTCCTTAAGCAATGAATCAAGAAGTGTTGTATCAACATCTGTTACTTCTCCAACATATCCTATGTCCTCACCCTTAGAATACTTCTTCTCAACCTTTAACATGCCGCCATCCTTACCACTGATACCGCATGCCTTAACTCCAAGCTGCTCAATCATTGACACAAGACTCTTATTAACCTTGTTAAGAACCATCTCGGCAATCTCCATGGTTGGTTCGTCTGTAACTCTTAAACCATTCTTGAATTCAGGTGTCATGCCTGACTTTTCAACCCATTTGCTGATTTCCTTGCCACCGCCATGAACGATGATTGGCTTAAAACCAACGAGTTTAAGAAGAACAACATCCTGAATAACTTTTCTCTTAAGTTCTTCATCTACCATGGCACTTCCGCCGTACTTAACTACAATTATCTTTCTGTTAAACTTCTGAATATAAGGAAGTGCCTCAACAAGCACCTGTGCCTTCATAAGTTCCTCTGTCATATCTTTTGCGCTCATAATAATCTCCATTTCATATTTATTCAGATATATTTGCTTTAAAATGCTGTGTCAGATCAGCTTCTGTAATCAGCATTTATCTTGACATAATCAAATGTAAGGTCACAGCCCCATGCTGTAGCGCTTGCATCGCCCTGCTTAACATCAGCAATAGCAATTACAGGATTCTGTGAAAGTATTTCCGTTGCTTTCTCCTCGCTGTAATCTGTGGCAGTTCCATCTTTAACAATCTGAAGCTCACCTGCTTCACTCTTAAAGAATATATCAACCTTTTCAGGGTCAAAGTCAGCACCAGAATATCCCATTGCACAGAGAATTCTTCCCCAGTTAGCGTCATGTCCGAATATTGCTGCCTTAGTAAGACTTGAAGTGACAATTGACTTTGCAAGTGTCTTGGCTTCTGCCTTAGTTGTTGCGCCCTTTACCTGAACCTCGAAAAGACATGTACAACCTTCGCCGTCACCTGCAATCATCTTGGAAAGCTCTGTAAATACATAGCTTAAGCCTTCATAGAAAGCATCATAATCAGCACCCTCTTCTGTAATCTTCTTGTTGCCAGCCATTCCGTTAGCAAGAACAAGAGCTGTATCATTAGTTGATGTATCTCCATCAACTGATATCATGTTAAATGAATCATCAACAATTGCACTTGTCATCTTCTGAAGAAGTGCCTTGTCAATATCACAGTCTGTTGTTATGTAGCAGAGCATTGTTGCCATGTTAGGATGAATCATTCCTGCGCCCTTGCACATACCACCGATTGTTACCTTAGTACCTGCAACCTCTACTTCTACAGCAACCTGCTTGCTTCTTGTATCTGTAGTCATAATTGCCTCTGCTGCCTGAGTTCCTGCTTCTAATGAAGCATCAAGCATTGGAGCAAGCTTTTCAATTCCTGCACAGATTCTGTCAACAGGAAGCTGCATTCCAATAACACCTGTTGAACCAATAAGTACTGCATTCTCCGGTACATCCAGCACCTTTGCGACTGCCTTTGCTTCTTCTGCACATGCGTTATCTCCTTCAACGCCTGTACATGCGTTGGCAACACCGCTGTTTACAACTACAGCCTGTGCAAAGTCTTCATTATATACAATGTTTCTGTCCCATTTAACAGGAGCTGCAAATACTTTGTTAGTTGTAAATGTTCCTGCTGTAACACATGGCTTCTCGCTGTATACAAGTGCCATATCTTTCTTTCCGTTTTTATATTTAATCTGTGCTTCACATCCGGCAGCCTTGAATCCTTTAGCTGCTGTAACACCGCCTTTAATTATATTCATAACATCCTCCTATTGTACCATCACATATATCCTGTCATCACACATATTTTGTCGTGTAAATTCTAAACTTACACCACATTTATTATGGAAACATTGGTGCAAGCTGTAATCCCTCATTCTCTGGAAGTCCGAAGAGAAGGTTCATATTCTGTACTGCCTGACCTGCTGCACCTTTAACGAGATTATCTAACGCTCCCATCATAATAAGTCTGTTGGTTCTTGGCTCAATCTTAAATCCTATATCAACAAAATTGCTTCCCTCAACCCAGCGTGTTTCAGGGCATACATCTTTAGGAAGTACTCTTATGAAATATTCCTTATCATAGTACTTGTCATATGCTGCCTTAACATCTTCGTATGTAACATCTTTGGTAAGGTTGGCGTATGCTGTTACAAGAATTCCCCTGTTCATTGGAACCAAATGTGGTGTGAAGATAAGCTTTAAATCGTCTCTTCCACACGCATATCCCAGCTGCTCCTCAATCTCAGGTGTATGTCTGTGAGTTCCGACACCATAAGCCTTCATGCTCTCATTAACTTCGCAGAAAAGGTTGGCAACCTTAGCTCCACGTCCTGCACCTGAAGTTCCACTCTTGGCATCAATTATAATTGTATCCGGATTGATTATTCCTTCCTTAACCATTGGGTAAAGTGTAAGAATTGATGTTGTTGTATAGCAGCCCGGATTCGCAATGATTCTTGTATCTTTGCTCACCTTGTCTCTGTTAATCTCACATAAGCCATAGACAGCTTCATCAATATACTGTGGTGCTTTATGCTCAAGCTTATACCACTGTTCATATACATTAACATCCTTAAGTCTGAAATCAGCACTCAGATCAATAATCTTAGTCTTTGAAAGAATTTCGTCATTAACAAGTGATGCACATAAGCCCTGTGGTGTTGCTGTAAATATAACATCAACCTCGTTAGCAAGCTGCTCCATATTGTCGTCCATACATTTTGCATCTACAAGCTTAAACATGTTTCTATATACATCTGAATAATTCTGATCTATGTAACTTCTCGAACCGAGCCATACAATCTCTGCATCCTTATGTCCTAATAATAATCTGACAAGCTCGTTACCTGCGTAACCTGTCGCACCGATAATGCCTACTTTAATCATAACTCCTCCTTGTTTTGCGAAGCAAAATGCATATATTCAACATTTATGCATAAAATAACGCAAAATGTAAATTGATAACCTACATTATAGCAACTTTTTTTCTTATGTAAAGGATATTTTGAAGAAATTTTATATTTATACATTTTTGTTGTATATTAATGTATAATATGCATAATTTGTTGTTGCATTTTTAAATAAAGTAGTTTATTATAATCTGCAGGTGCATAGCATATGTGTTTTACTATGTAAACTTAATAATATACGGAGGAATATATAATGAAAGAAAAAGTTATTCTTGCTTATTCTGGCGGACTTGACACAACTGCCATCATCCCTTGGTTAAAGGAAACATACAACTATGATGTTGTCTGCGTATGTGCAGACTGTGGTCAGGAAGAGGAGTTGGACGGACTTGAGCAGAGAGCTCTCTCATGTGGTGCTGCTAAGTTATATATAGAAGATATCACTGATGAGTTCTGCGACAACTACATCGTTCCATGTGTTCAGGCACACGCTGTTTATGAAAATAAATATTTACTTGGTACTTCAATGGCAAGACCTCTTATTGCTAAGAGACTTGTTGAGATTGCCCGTAAGGAAGGTGCTGTTGCTATCTGCCACGGTGCTACTGGTAAGGGTAATGACCAGATCAGATTCGAACTTACAATCAAGGCTTTAGCTCCAGATATCAAGATTATCGCTCCTTGGAGAGATTCTAACTGGAAGCTTCAGTCTCGTGAAGATGAGATTGAATACTGCAGACAGCATGGTATTCATCTTCCATTCAGCACAGACTGCAGCTACAGCCGGGACCGTAACATCTGGCATATCAGCCATGAAGGTCTTGAGCTTGAAGATCCAGCTAATGAGCCTAACTACAAGCATTTATTAGTTCTTGGATGCACTCCTGAGGAAGCTCCGGATGAACCAGAATATGTTACTATGACATTTGAAAAAGGTGTTCCAAAGTCAGTTAACGGCAAGGCTATGAAGGTTTCTGATATCATCAGAGAGCTTAACAGACTTGGTGCCAAGCATGGTATCGGTATCATTGATATCGTTGAGAACCGTGTTGTTGGTATGAAGTCCCGTGGTGTATATGAGACTCCTGGTGGAACTATTCTTTACGAAGCACATCAGCAGCTTGAGGAATTAGTTCTCGACAGAGATACAACAACATTCAAGATGGATGTTGGAAACAAGTTTGCACAGGTTGTTTACGAAGGAAAGTGGGAGACACCTCTTCGTGAAGCACTTCAGGCATTCGTTGAGAAGACTCAGGAATATGTAACAGGTGAAGTTAAGTTCAGACTTTACAAGGGTAACATCATCAAGGCTGGAACAACATCTCCATATTCACTTTACAATGAGTCAATTGCATCATTCAAGACAGGTGATATGTATGATCATCATGATGCTGACGGATTCATCAACCTCTTCGGTCTTTCACTTAAGGTAAGAGCTATGAAGAAGCTTGAGAACGAGAAGAAGAACAATAAGTAATTAAAGAATATAAAAAACAGCATCCCCGGTATGGTTATTAATCATGCCGGGGATGCTGTTTATTTATTCTTAATTATATTCTCTTCTTTTGGACTTCAACTTGTCTTTCCACTGCTCTAACGTCCAATTCCGCGTGATGGCAAGCGACTGGATTATTTTCCAATTTACGACACTTACATAAGCCAATACAATGCTAATACTATCAAGTAGAAAATAACAAATACAAAAAACACAATACTCAGAACCAGATAAATAGTCGGTTCATTTCCCATCACTGCATTCTTGGGATTTATTTTACTAACATATATCGTATAAACCTCCCCTCTTGTATGAAGCGGTGAAAATATATTCATACTTACCCAGCCAACATAATTATACCCTTTATCGTCACGGATAAGGAACTCAGAAAAGTAATGATTGCTATTACCATATGCGATACCTTCAGTTTTATAGAATTGAGTTTTTATGTATAAATATCTAGCCAAAAATATCATATCCAGCATAATATAAATAATTATATATTCTCCATGCATTATTGCATCCCCCTTAATGAATCACATCTAACATAATATAAATCATCTACCTTATCTTACCACTCCCCAAAGTTCCTCGGTAAACTACTATAACAATAGCACTATGTATAAACCAACAAATATAAACTCCACAATACTCAGAACCATATATATAGTCAGTTCACTCCCCATAACTCCATTATATGGATTATGTTTTTTTACAAATATGGTATAAACATCCCCCCTTACATGATACCTTGAAAATATATTATTTGTTACACTGCAGACATAATTATGCCCTCTGTATCCATATATAAACTCAGAAGTGTATCGTCTGTCATTTCCATTTGCGACGCCTTTGGTTTTATAGAATTGGGTTTTTATGTATAGAAATCTTGCAAAAAAAATCATATCCAGTAAAATCCCCATAACTAATGCTTCCATTTTCTATCCCTCATATTTTATATTAGCAATTATAGATTCTTTATATTTACTATTCTAGCATACATCAAACTTTACCATTTGTAAACAACCGTACCTCCGTGCCCCCGACACAAGATACAATTCCCAGACAATCTTCCGTGCAAATGGAGGCAGGCTGCTGTATATATCATTTTCAAACCGTTGCGAAGACGCCGGCACTTAGTAAGCTGGGAAAGCTGGCACACAGTGCCAGCAAATCCCAGCGAACTTAGTACCGCTGCGTCGTAGCACGAGCGCAAGCGTGTTTGAAAATGATATATACAGCAGCCTGCCTCACACATCCGTACGAAACCTACCCCTGAAATTTCTCTCTGTCAATCTCCTTCTCTTCCACTTTCCTATTCACATATGTCCGAAGCAGCGCATAACACACTGAGCTGATTGGAATAAATGTAAGCATACCCATTATACCAAACAGATTGCCACCGATTGTAACAGCAACAAGCACCCACATTCCCGGCAGTCCAACAGAACTTCCAACAACATGAGGATATATAAGATTTCCTTCAATCTGCTGTAATATAAGGAATACTCCCACGAATATAAGTGCCTTTAACGGGCTTGTCATCATTATAAGAATCACACCGACTATACATCCGATAAATGCACCAACAATCGGAATAAGTGCACTAACCGCAATAATAATTCCTATAAGAAGTGCATAAGGCATTCTCAATATAGACAATGTAATAACAAACATCGTTCCAAGAATACATGCTTCAAGGCACTGTCCTGACAGGAAATTAGAGAATGTAGTGTTGGTAAGTCTTAACACTTCAATAATTTTATCTGCCCTGTTCTCAGGCATGCACACATACATAAGCTTCTTGCATTGCGCTGTAAGCCTCTCTTTCTGAAACAGCACATACACAGAAAAGACAAATCCAATAAAGAAATTAGTGACTCCTGAGAAAAATCCGCTTATTGCACCAATTCCTCCATTGATAATTCCTTTAGTTCCTATTGAAAGGAAATTCATAACATTTGAAAGAACGGAATCCCAGTTGATTGATATGCTGCTTAACTTTTCCTCATACTCAGGATATGCAGACAGCTTGACCTGCAGCCAGTTTATAAGATTATTAACTGCTGTCGGCACCTGTCCTATAAGGTCAGCTATTGTGTTCACCAGTTCAGGCACAACCACAAAAAGTACACCTGCAATAATAGCCAGTATCAAAATCAGTGTAAACATATAAGCAAGCACTCTTATAAGTCTGGGATGCTTCTTCTTACAACGCTTGTCAAACAGCCTTTTAAGTCCTTTTTCAATTGCTTTCATAGGTACATTGAATACAAATGCGATGACTGCGCCAATTATAAATGGCATTACAAGTCCTGCAAGATATGATATAGAATCAAGAATTCCAGTCACATTGTTAAGGGCAAGGTATATTACAATTAGCACTGCGCCTATCGTAATTCCCTTAACAACCTGACTGTCTTTAAAATGTCCTTTGTTCATACAACCCCTCCACTCTTTAAAGTTACTTCTAATATACTATACAGAAGTCCGGGATTCAAACATATTATATAAATTTAAGAATTGTAAAATGTTAGTTATACTGTGCATCAACCATACTCATCATCATTCGCATATTGAATGCTCCCATGAACTTCACTGATGGAAGATATACAAAATGCTTCTTCTGGATTACACAGTCATCCTCATATTCATCATCATACACTTCAAGTCTCATAACCTCATTTACAAGCTGACCCTTACCCGGCTGTACATTGAATGCGCCTTCTATGAATGGTGCGAAGCAGTCACGCTCGCCACTCTGGTCAGGGTCATATGCAATAAATGTATGAATCATACTCTCATACTTTGTAATAAATAATCCATTATATGCACCGCTTTCCTTTAGTGCATTTCTGTAATTGTCCATCTCTTCCTCATACACTGCTGACTGCTTATTAATAATCTCTTCTAACTCACCCGCAGTCATAGGAATATTTTCTGCAAAGAAAAATGCAAGTGGCTGGATGCTTCCATATAATAAAAAGCAGCTCATGTCCGAATTAAGAGTCTGTGATACCTCAAGCTTATCAGTATCACCCATATACATAAGAACTGCAAAATTGCCCTTGGCAGTAAACTCCTTAAGCATGTTAATAGCTGCCTTTAATTCTGTTCTCGAAAAATGTCTCATAATATCTAATTCCTTTTCATTTAAACTATCGTAGATTATATCACCTATGACTGATATTTTCACTTCCAAATTTTACTTTTCATAATTTCATACAATCTTCATTCAGATATATGGACTTCAATATGCCACCACTTCTCAAAAAGAAAGGGGCACGAAAGCTTTCACTTTCGTGCCCCTTTGCACTTCGACACTAACTATAGTCCCAAGTGCGTGAAATTGCAACAATAAAAATATGCGTTTTTTCCTTAATTCATAAGGTGATTTTCTAAAAATTTCTTTATTCGTAAAGTGGGTACTTATCTGTAAGTCCCTTAACAAGTTCCATTGCCTTAGCCTGGTTAGCATCTACATCATCAACAAGCATAGCAATTGCTTCTGCAACAACATCCATATCAGCCTCATTGAAGCCTCTTGTTGTAACGGCTGCTGTACCAAGTCTGATACCGCTTGTTACGAATGGAGAAGCCGGGTCATTAGGAATTGTATTCTTGTTACATGTAATATTAGCTGCATCAAGAAGCTTTTCAACTTCCTTACCAGTCTTTCCCTTGCTTAAGAGGTTAACAAGCATAAGATGGTTATCTGTACCACCAGATACGATATCAAAGCCTCTGTTCATAAGTCCATTAGCAAGTGCTGTTGCGTTCTTAACAACATTTTCAGCATACACCTTAAAGCTTGGGTCAAGTGCTTCCTTTAAGCACACTGCCTTACCAGCAATAACATGCATAAGAGGTCCGCCCTGAATTCCAGGGAATACAGCCTTGTTAAGCTTGAACTTCTCTGCTGCCTCTGCTGAAGCAAGAATCATACCTCCTCTTGGTCCACGGAGTGTCTTATGTGTTGTTGTTGTTGTAACATCTGCATATGGAATTGGGCTTGGGTGTGCACCACCGGCTACAAGACCTGCAATATGTGCCATATCTACCATAAGTAATGCGCCAACTTCATCACAGATTTCTCTGAACTTCTTGAAGTCGATTGTTCTTGCATAAGCAGAAGCTCCTGCAATAATCATCTTAGGCTTGCATTCCTTGGCAATTCTTAATACTTCATCATAATCAATAAATCCGTCTGCTGTAACACCATAAGGAACGATGTTAAAGTATTTTCCAGAAATATTAACTGGTGAACCGTGTGATAAATGTCCACCACAGTCAAGGCTCATACCCATAACTGTATCTCCAGGATTAACAAGTGCGAAGAATACAGCTAAGTTAGCCTGTGCTCCTGAATGTGGCTGTACATTTGCATATTCACAGCCAAAAAGCTTCTTTGCTCTTTCAATTGCAAGTGTCTCAACAACATCGACATACTCACAACCACCGTAATATCTCTTTCCAGGATATCCTTCTGCATACTTATTAGTAAGAGGGCTTCCCATAGCAGCCATAACTGCCTTACTTACAAGGTTCTCAGAAGCGATAAGCTCGATGTGGCTTCTCTGTCTTCCAAGTTCATCATCCATAGCCTTTGCAAGGTCTGGATCATAGTTTAATACTTCATCAAATGAATACATATAACTTCCTCCCATTATACTTTAGTGAAACAAAGTGTCCCTAATTACTTATGATATAATTAAATTACGAATTAGTCAATTTAAAGTTATGAATTCCTGCTTTTTTTAATATTTGTTTCTGTATATCGACTGCAACTCCATATCCCTGCTCCTCAAGTTCATATGTTGATTGTTCAAGTGCCATCTCAAATTTTTCAACCATACTTAAAAAATGCTGCGTTGCTATTCCTTTTCCAAGACCAAGTTTCTTTGCCTCATTCTCAAACGACTTCTGATTTATATTCCTTATATCATATTCGCCATCTATGTTAAGCGACATTTTCTCTGTGCTGCTGTCATATATAACAGTACTTAATAAATCATATGCCGGAGCTAATCTTATTCCTTTTAAATCCTCACTATATAAAAGAGCAATATTTTTAACATGATTATCTGTATTACCTATAAGATAATTAAATATACATAAATCCCATAGCCTTATCTGATCTTCAATTGGATTGCTTGAATAATTTTTTATTAGTTCAAATGCATCTGCTAAATAATCTTTCCCGTTTTTCTCGTATTTTTGTGACGCTGTAATTCCAAGTGCCTGTGCAAAATCCTCCTGATGAAGTCTTAATGGAACTTTCTTCCCCATTAATTCTTTGGATGTATCTAAAATCTTTCTGTCATATCTTTCAGTTGCAAATAAAAAATCATTTTCTTTATCATTAAGATTAATAATAAAACTATCTGGTGTCCTAATTCCTAGTTTTCTTGCTGTCAGCAAACATAACTGTTCATTAGCAACAATCTTTTTTAACCTTACATGGCTCTGCTTTAATATATGTGTACTTGGTGCCAGTCCCGCTGGCTGATACCATTCATTATTATTCCTGTCATAATATAATCCGGTCTTTCCTGATGCCCCAGCCAATGATAAATGTGATTTAATAACCAGTTCCGCTGACTTAGTTGCACCTTCTCTTGCAAATTCCAGCAATTCTTCATGTGATAATAATCTGTAAGAAGATTCTGTTATATTCATATCACCTTCTACTATTCTTATTGCTCCCAGACACTCGCTTCCTAATTCTGAAAGAACTGATATATAATCATTTTCATCAACATGAAGCCAACCCGCAACACACCTTCTTGTATATCCTTCTGGTAAAAGACTTTCAAAAAAGCATCGTGTTCTTTCTGGTGAAAAGCTTCTTTCATCAAGCGGTAAACTGATTGATATTGCTCTTGAAGATTTATCTTCTATATATTCCTCTGAATATGAAAATACAGCATCGTCAGAATTATGCCCTGTAATACTGCCAACATTAATCATATTTCCATTACATTCAATATATACCTCTAAATTTCTCATTATCTCCCCCTTACATTAATATTAATATCAAGTCCCAGAATTGAAATTAACTGCATTACTTTGCCAATCTCAACAGTTGTTTTACCTCTTTCTACATCTGATATAAAACTTACACTAAGACCAGTATATTCTGACAAAAATGCCTGCGTATACTTTAATTCTTTTCTCCTGTTCCTGATTATATTTCCAAGCCCCTCAGAATCAGTTATTTTCATAATATTCACCTCAACGCAAAAAACAAGCCGTACGGCTTTATTATACATATTTTCTCACAAATAAAGCCGAGCGGCTTTGTTTTGATAAAAGCATTATAATATAAGCCGTACGGCTTAGTCAATTTTCTTTTGTTACATAATTTCATTTTCTTGTAATAAAATAATATCCTGCGATTATTAATTTATATTGTGCCTTATGGGTATAGTATATATTTATCCAATCAGAACTTTTTGCCTTCAAACAAAAAACGAACCCACCCGAAGATGAGTCCGTTTCATAGTCTTATACTGGCAGATTCTTCATACTCTCAAGACTTATAACAAGTGTTGATGTATTATGAAGAAGTGCTGAAGTTGTAGGCTGTATGACGCCCGTTACACCAAGTGCAATAAGTGCGGAATTGAATCCGACAATCACACGGTAATTTCTGTTAATCTTCTTAATCAGACTGTCACTTAATTTCTTAAGCATAAGTATCTGGTTAAGATCATCTGCGCCGACAGTGATATCTGCAATCTCTCTTGCAATCTCAGCACCATCACTTATGGCAATACCTACATCTGCTGCTGAAAGCGCTGGTGAGTCATTAATTCCATCACCAATCATAATTACCTTTCGTCCAGCTGCCCGCTCTTTATCTACGAACTTAGCCTTGTCTTCTGGAAGAACTTCTGAATAATATTCAGTAACTCCAACCTTTCTGGCAATAGAGGCGGCTGTTCTTTCACTGTCTCCTGTCATCATGACAACCTTTGATATTCCAGCCTTCTTAAGCCCTTCAATAACCTTTGGTGCTTCTTCTCTTAATGGATCAATTATGCATATAACTGCTGCAAGCTGACCGTTAATTGCCATATAAAGATGTGAGCAGTCATCTGGAAGACTGTCAAATAACTCCTGCTTTCCTGCTGGAATTACACATGCTTCATCCTCAAATACAAAGTGATGGCTTCCTATGATAACCTTGCTTGTATTAATAAATGTTGATATTCCATGTGCAACAATATATTCAACCTTAGAATGCATCTCTTCGTGCATAAGGTTTCTTCTGCCAGCTTCATTAACAACAGCCTTAGCCATTGAATGTGGAAAATGCTCCTCTAGACACGCAGCTATTCTTAACAGCTCATCTTCCGGCATTCCGTTAAATGAATATACCCTGCTTACTGTTGGCTTAGCCTTTGTAAGTGTACCTGTCTTATCAAATACGATAGTATCCGCTTCAGCAATTGCCTCTAAGAACTTACCGCCCTTGACTGTTGCACTCGCCTGACTTGCCTGTCTTATTGCTGCAAGTACCGTAATAGGCATAGCAAGCTTCAATGCACATGAGAAATCAACCATAAGTATTGACAATGCCTTAGTAGTATTTCGTGTTAACAGATATGTAAGTGCAGTTCCACCAAGTGAATAAGGTACAAGCTTATCTGCAAGATGCTCTGCTTTTGACTCAAGACCTGATTTTAACTTCTCAGATTCTTCAATCATCCTGACAATCTTGTCATATTTGCTTGAGCCTCCGGCACGCTTAACTCTGAATACTATCTCGCCCTCTTCTACTACAGTTCCTGCAAATACAGAAGTTCCCTCACCTCTTCTTACTGGCTCAGATTCTCCTGTAAGTGAAGCCTGATTAACCATAGCCTCACCACTGATAACAGTTCCATCAAATGGGATTACATTACCCATCCGGATTATTACATTATCTCCGTCCTTAACATCTTTCACAGATACCTGTACTTCTGCATCATCTGTCTTTAACCAGACCTTATTAACGTTAAGTGACATCGTTCTTGCAAGGTCGTCAACCGACTTCTTGTGTGTCCAGTCCTCTATTATCTCACCTATACCAAGAAGAAACATTACTGAACCAGCTGTATTAAAGTCTCTTCTTAAGATAGAAACTCCTATTGCAGTTGCATCAAGAACTGGCACTTCAAGTTTTCTTGCAAGCAGTGTCCTGATTCCTTTATAAATGTACTTCATTGAAGATACCGTTGTTAATACCGCACATACCGGTGCCGGAATAAACAATTTCTTAGTCATTCTCCACAACACCTGATCTGCCAGCTTTTCAGTATAATGAGAATTGATTGCTCTTCCTGATGTTGCAAGAACATCTTCAGGAACCTCTACATTGCTGTATCTGAACTTAGCAATAGCTTCAATCACAGTCTTTCTTGAACATCTGTACTCAACAACTGCATCAGCAGTTCTCTCATACACCTTGGCATTAGTGACACCCTGCAGATTCTTAAGATAATACTGCAAGGTATCTGCCTGTGTAAAAGTCATGCCAGAAGCATCCATGTGAACACGGATTCTTCCGGGCACATCATGCTTTATTATGAATTTCATACTCTGTTACGCTTCCTCATCTTCATCTACTGAATCAAGTACAACTTCTTCTGTGTTATACTTTGTCTCATTGATTGTCTTAGCATCAGCATATATATCCTCACAGTTTTCCTGAACAGTTGTAGCTGTCTTCATTATACATGATTTAGCTCTTAAAACTGCTGCTGTACAGTTAGTGTAAAGCTTCTTGGCGTCCTTGCTTGTGAGAATCTTAATTCCTGCTGTTCCAAATAATACACCTGCTGCAAAAAGTCCTGGTTTCTTTAAGTTATCAATTTTCATACTGTGCTCCTCTCTGTCCATATTGGACAATAAATGTTTCTTAAGTTTGTCGGTTATTATATTACACATCATGTAACATTTCTACATAAATCCTCTTATTGAGAAATCTTCTCAATATAGCAAAATGGAGAGATAAAACAGTTTCATCTCTCCATTGTTAGCAAATATTATTTAACTGAAACTGACTTTTTCCTGTCAACTACACTTGTTATCTTCTGATTCTTAATGTATCCGCAGGCTTCCAGCCCTGACTCAATAATTTTACTCCATTTGCTTTCTGATAAATTAATTGACGAATCATCGTTTAATCTTACAGTATAACCGCCATTATCGTTTTCATCACAAGTTATTCTGTACATATTCTTACGGTTAATTGCACCTATCTCTTCAAGTGTATTAACCATACGATATACAGTAGCAGCTCCTATTTTAGGATCCTTCTTTATTGCCTTGTAATAAATCTCTTTACAGCTTGAGCAGTCCTCTTCAAGAATTACATCAAGAAGCATAAGCCTCTGTTTAGTTATCCTGCAACCCTGCTGCTTGAGACGAGAAATAATAATGTCTTTGTCTTTATCAGGATTTCTGACCACCCGTTACCTCCTTTTAATGGCAGTGTCCTTTGCATTTTCCGCAGTCACCACCACATGTGAACGATTTACCGTTTTTCTTGTCGTGTACCATACTGCGTACAATAAGTACAACTATAATCACCAATATAACTCCTACTATAATTGTTCCCAGCATAATTACACCTCCGATAATATATCATTTAATTACTTTGTTGCATTTAAAATCTTCTTAGAATCAACCTTTAATGTCTTACTTTCCTTATATGGTCTGAATAACAGGTAAATGAAACCGACAATTATAAGAATAGCGATTACTGTGAATACGTTAAATGCTGTGTCGCCAGTAATAAGACCAGCAATCTGGTTAATTACAAGGCCTACAAGGTAAGCATATCCACACTGGTATCCGATTGCAATCCAGAACCACTTAATGTTGTTCATCTCTCTCTTGATAGCACCCATAGCTGCGAAGCAAGGAGCACAGAGAAGATTGAATGCAAGGAATGCATATCCGCTTACTACTGTAAATGTAGCTGCCATATTGGCATATACTGTTCCCTCACCTGCTGAGTAAAGGATACCCATTGTACCAACGATATTCTCCTTAGCTACAAGACCAGTAATAGAAGCAACAGTTGCCTGCCAGTTACCAAATCCTAAAGGAGCAAATATCCATGCGATTGCCTTACCAATTCTGCCAAGAATAGAGAAGTCAATCTGATCATCTGCAAGCATTGTAAATGTTCCATCAACGAATCCGAAGTATGTTGTGAACCAGATAATGATTGTTGAAAGTGTGATGATTGTTCCGGCCTTCTTGATGAATGACCATCCACGCTCCCACATGCTTCTTAATACTGTACCAACTGTTGGAAGATGGTATGCTGGAAGCTCCATAACGAATGGTGCAGGATCTCCAACGAATAACTTTGTCTTCTTTAAGATGATACCTGAGCAGATAATTGAGAATATTCCAAGGAAGTATGCTGATGGAGCAACCCATGGAGCACCATCAAAGATAGCTCCGGCAACCATTGCTATGAATGGAAGCTTAGCTCCACAAGGAATAAATGTTGTTGTCATAATTGTCATCTTACGGTCTCTGTCGTTCTCAATTGTACGTGAAGCCATGATACCAGGAACACCACAACCTGAACCGATAAGCATTGGAATGAATGACTTACCTGAAAGACCGAACTTACGGAAAATTCTATCCATAATGAATGCTATACGTGCCATATAACCGCAAGACTCAAGGAATGCAAGGAATATGAATAATACAAGCATCTGTGGAACGAAGCCAAGTACTGCACCAACACCGGCTACAATACCATCAAGGATAAGACCCTTTAACCAGTCTACACAACCAATTGCATCAAGTCCTGACTCAAGAAGCACTGGGATACCAGGAACCCATACACCATAATTAGCAGGATCTGGAGCTGCACCATCATTGTCTATACACTGTTTTATAGCTTCCTTAACACCAGCTGCATCTGTTGTCTCTGTTGTTACACTAAGATTTTCCTCATCTTCTACATCATAATCTAATGTAAGATTAGCTGGAACTGTGTTTTCAAGTTTCTTTAATGCTGCTACTGCTGCATCTGAATCATAATCATCAGCTTCTGTATCAATAGCATCTGCATACTCTTCACCTTTATCACCAAGGCTGTCGATATATGCCCCGATGATTGCATCTGAATCACCATACTCATCAGCTACTTCTTCGTAAGCTGAAGTGCCAATTCCGAAGAGATGCCAGCCATCACCGAACACACCATCGTTAGCCCAGTCTGTTGCCCATGTACCAACTGTTGTAACTGATACATAGTATACGATGAACATTACAACTGCAAATATTGGAAGTGCTAAGAATCTGTTAGTAACTATTCTATCAATCTTATCTGATGTAGAAAGCTTCTTCTCAGACTTCTTTGCAAAACATCCACTGATAATTGAAGATATATATGTATATCTTTCATTAGTGATAATACTTTCTGTATCATCATCAAATTCTTTCTCAAGAGTCTCAATCTCAGCTGAAACATCTGGAACATTCTTCATAAGAACTTTAATCTTATCATCCTTCTCAAGAAGCTTGATAGCAAAGAATCTCTTCTGTTCTTCAACAATATCAAGACCAAGCTTATCTTCTACTGCAGATATAGCTGCCTCAACCTTATCATCAAACCTGTGAGCAATTGTATTGAGCTTCTTGCTCTCTGCAAGCTTAACAGCCTTCTCTGCTGCTTCCTTAATGCCAGTTCCCTTAAGAGCTGATATCTCAACAGCTTCACATCCAAGGTTCTTTCCCAACTTGGCAAGGTCAACCTTATCTCCGTTCTTTTCCATGATATCGACCATGTTAACAGCCATAATAACTGGAATCCCCAGTTCCATAATCTGTGTTGAAAGATAAAGGTTTCTTTCAATGTTAGTACCATCAACGATATTGATGATTGCATCAGGTCTCTCGTTAATAAGATAATTTCTTGCTACTACCTCCTCAAGAGTATAAGGAGAAAGTGAATAAATACCTGGTAAATCCATGATAGTTACATCTTTATGTCCCTTTAATTTACCTTCCTTTTTCTCAACTGTAACACCTGGCCAGTTACCAACGAACTGATTAGAACCGGTCAAAGCATTAAACAATGTTGTTTTACCGCAGTTTGGATTACCTGCTAATGCAATTTTAATTGACATTTGACTACCTCATTTCTTTTATATAAATGTTTATGTATTTACTAACAAACATTCGACAATTCTTACATTAATTAGATTATACTAACCTACATGTAAAAAAATCAGCCTACCTCTATCATCTCGGCATCGGCTTTACGAAGCGATAATTCATAGCCTCTTACTGTAACCTCTACAGGATCTCCCAAAGGTGCTACCTTTCTTACATAGACTTCAACTCCCTTAGTAATTCCCATATCCATAATTCTTCTCTTAACCGGACCATCACCATTTAACCTGGTAACTTTAACAGTCTGGCCTACAGATACATCTCTTAAAGTCATAGTTTATCTCCTTTTTATTCTATTTTTATATAAGAACTGGCATATTCAGTCCTTTATACCATAATTTTATTAGCCATATCTTTTCCTATGGCAACTCTTGATTCCTTAATGTTAACAATGACATTACCGCCAGCTTTAGAAACAACTGTTACCACTGCTCCCGGAACGAATCCAAGATTCTCAAGAAAACGTCTTATTTCTTCCTTTCCACCAATCCGCTGGATTGTGTATGGAGTTCCTTCATCAATCATAGTTAATGGCATAAGCTCATCTCCTCTTTTTAGCATATTGATAATGTTTTTCATTACCACCTTGGTTAGTATATTCTAATGGCTATTAGATGTCAACAACTTTTGTTATATTTTTATAAGTTTTTTTAGAACAGATTAACCCCTGATTGATATAACCAACCAGGGGCAAAATGTGCAATCTTTTCAATATATTAAAGGCAATAAATAATTATGCTAACGCTGCCCCAAGTTTTTTGCAGTTTTCAACAGCATCATCATCTGGTGCTTCCTGACAGATTACGCTGTCTGTTGCAAGAACAGCCCCTGCAGCCTTGCTTCTTTCTTCCCAGTCAGCCATCCATTCGCCGCTTCCCCATCCATATGAACCGAAAAGTGCAATTTTCTTACCGCTAAGGCTTCCTTCTACCTCTGTGAACATTGGCTCAAACTCTGATTCTTCGAGATTCTCTGCTCCCATTGCCGGGCATCCGAATGCGATTCCATCATATTCAGCAACCTTTCCTGAATTAAAATCATTTGCCGCAAGTACATCAACCTCTGCTCCGGCTCCTTTAGCACCTTCTGCAACTGCGTTAGCCATTGTCTCTGTATTACCTGTTCCACTCCAATAAACTACTGCTACTTTACTCATTATCCAATCTCTCCTTTTTTACTTTTTATATGCTTAAACCGTTAATGCAGATATACTTCTGCCACGGTCAAAGACTCTTAAATAAACTTCTGTGCATTTTCTGTAACGTGCAAACACCTTCTGGCTGAATACCTCATCACAATACACCTTCCATACCCCACAACATTTGTAATTACAGCCCTTTTGTCTTATAAACTGGATTACATCTTCCACAGGGTAACTTAAGAACAGCCCTATTTCATGTGGAAAGCATGTGTTCTCTTCCACTCTCTGTTTAAGATGCCTGATGCCTGCTCCAACTTTATAATCTGTATACCCAAATGCTTTCAGTACATTCTGTACTGCTGGCTGAGACAAATCCTTCTCTAATCTGTCAGGTCTGAACACATATAAAAGTGCACTCTTTTCATTTCGCTTTAAAAATGTAACATACACGCCTTTGGCATTAAGTTTTCTGTTTACACTTGCAAGCTCTTTCCTAAAATCAGATATATTATCATATCTGTAATTAAAAAGGTTGCCCGTCTTTAATCCGGCAAGCGTCGGAGAACACTCTTTTATAACTTCCCGCTCAATTCTTCCCAATACATCTGTACAGACCATTTTTCTTTTCCTTCCATATTGCACTTTATTCTCTTCTTTATCAGCATGCCCTGCTTTCGCTTAAATATGTTTCTAAAACACTTGTAAGCGATGCCGCACTGCTTGAATGTGTTCTTACTATATTTACATCATTCTTCTTAGCCTCTGTAACAGCTGATAAAACCATCTTATGAGAAACCGTATTAGTAAACAGTATCATAAGATCCGGTGTTCCAATCTGCTTGGAAAATCCGCTTTTTTCCTTAACAAATACCTTCGCCTTGCAGCCGTGTTTCTTACATATCTGCTGATACTGGCGTTCCATACATTCATTTCCACCAATAATAACTACGCTCATATTCTCATCCTTTCATTTGCCTTACTTTTGTTAGTTTTGTCTAACTTATATTTATAAAATAACGGATATCCTAACTGGATACCCGTTATATCAGTTAGCTTTAACTAACTATTAAAATATCATCTTTTTATATAGCTGTCAATACATTTTTACAAATTATCTGTCAAATGGTGCATCGTCATCATTATTGTCAAAGTCATCAATATCCGCATTACCATCTGAATGGTCATGACCGTCAATCATATTCTCTCTGTTGACAACTCTCTTGATATCTCTCTGCTTCTCCACAAGATCTGATAACAGCTCTTTAGTAGCCTTAGGTCTTTTGATATTCTTAATCTCAAAGTCACCCATCGTCTTGTCTCCTGAGCATACTTTAATAGTTCCCACTCCGACAAGTCTCTGCATGAATGAACGCTCCAATGAAATATCCATAATACGATACAGTCTTACCTCATCATCTTTAACGCTGAAAAATCCTTTACTTATAAAGAATCTATCCTTAGATACACTGTATCTTGTAAATGACCATGGAAGTCCGAGGAAGAGAATTCTCTTCCTGTCCTTCCATAATATATCTGTGCTGACTTTATCTCTTACCATAATATCCCCTCCAATTCTAATGGCACAATGCTGACATATTCTATGCATTACTTGAAGTACTTAACACCAGATTCGAATATCTTAATATCCTGCTCACCATATATATTAATAGCAACACTGTCACCGCGTCTCTCAGAATGTGCCATCTTACCGAAGCATCTTCCGTCTGGGCTTGTGATACCTTCAATAGCCATGTATGAACCATTGATATTCCACTCTTCATCCATAGATACATTACCTTCAAGATCACAGTACTGTGTAGCAACCTGTCCATTAGCAAAGAGCTTATCAAGCCATTCCTTAGGAGCAACAAATCTTCCTTCACCATGTGAAGCTGGGTTGCAGTATACTCCGCCAAGTTCAGCATTAGCAAGCCATGGACTTAAATTGCTGACAACCTTAGTATATACCATCTTAGATATATGACGGTTAATTGTATTAAATGTAAGTGTAGGTGACTGTGCATCCTGTCCTGTAATCTTACCATTAGGTACAAGACCAAGCTTGATAAGTGCCTGGAATCCATTACAGATACCTAGTGCAAGACCATCTCTCTCATTAAGTAGCTTCTCAACTGCTTCCTTCATCTTGGCATTACGGAATGCTGTCGCAAAGAACTTGGCAGAACCATCTGGTTCATCACCTGCTGAGAATCCACCAGGGAACATAATAATCTGTGCCTGGTTAATAGCCTTCTCAAATTCATCTACAGACTCTCTGATACTCTCAGCGTCAAGGTTCTTGAATACCTTAACGATTGTATCAGCACCGGCTCTTTCAAATGCCTTGGCACTATCGTACTCACAGTTAGTTCCTGGGAATACCGGGATAAATACTGTTGGCTTGGCAACCTTATTCTTGCATACATGTACGCTTGGTGCTTCATATAACTTGCTTTCAACCGGTGTAGTTTCCTTAGAAGCCTTAGTCGGGAATACACCCTCAAGGGTATCAGCCCATACGCTTAATGCTTCTTCTACATTAATTGAAACTTCCTTGTATGTGAACTTACCATTATCCTTAACAGTACCAACCTTAGTATAAGCTGTAGTAATCTCACTAAGCTTGTCCGCTGGAACTTCTGCAACGATACAGCCATAAGCTGGTGCAAAGAGGTCATCTTCCTTAACGTCTGCGCTGATCTCAAAACCTAACTTATTACCAAATGCCATCTTGCTGAGTGCTGGCACAAGTCCGTTAGCATCAAGAACATATGCAGATACGATTGCCTTCTTCTGGATAAGCTCATGTATTGCACTGTAGAGTGCCTTAACCTGTTCGAAATCCGGAAGATCATACTGATTCTTCTTAATATCAAATCTGACTAATACATCACCATCATTCTTAAGCTCAGGAGTAATAATATCTCCCTCCTTAGCTACATCAATAGCAAATGAGCAGAGTGTTGGTGGAACATCAATATGTTCAAATGTTCCTGACATACTGTCCTTACCACCGATTGATGGAAGTCCGAATCCCATCTGTGCTTCATATGCGCCAAGAAGTGCAGCAAATGGCTGGCTCCATCTTTCTGGATCTTCTGTCATTCTTCTAAAGTATTCCTGATATGTGAATCTGATCTTACTGAAATCACCACCGGCAGCAACAATCTTAGCTACAGAATCTGTTACAGCATAGATTGCTCCATGATATGGGCTCCATGATGAGAGATATGGATCAAATCCATAAGACATCATAGTTACAGTATCGCATGAACCCTTAAGCACTGGAAGTTTAGCAACCATGCTCTGTGTCTCTGTAAGCTGATATTTACCACCATATGGCATATATACTGAACCGGCTCCGATAGAACCATCAAATCTCTCAACAAGTCCCTTCTGTGAGCATTCGTTAAGGTCTGCTAAAGTCTTTAACCACTTACCGCGTACATCTGTAACCTTAACCAGCTTAAGGTAATCGTCTTCCTGTGAAGGAATATCAACTACAACCTTAGTCTCCTGATGAGCACCATTAGTATCAAGGAATGCTCTTGAAATATTAACGATATCCTTGCCTCTCCAGTTAAGAACAAGTCTTGGTTCTTTTGTTACAACAGCTACCTCAACTGCCTCTAAGTTCTCCTCAGCAGCATACTGAAGGAATTCCTTGACATCCTTAGGATCAACAACAACAGCCATTCTCTCCTGAGACTCTGATATAGCAAGCTCTGTTCCATCAAGACCTTCGTACTTCTTAGGAACTTTATCAAGATCTACCTTAAGACCTGCTGCAAGCTCACCAATTGCAACGGATACACCACCTGCACCAAAGTCATTACATTTCTTAATAAGCTTAGTAACCTCTGGTCTTCTAAAGAGTCTCTGCATCTTACGCTCTGTAGGCGCATTACCCTTCTGAACCTCAGCACCACAATCCTCAATAGACTTCTCTGTATGAACCTTAGATGAACCTGTAGCTCCGCCACATCCATCTCGTCCTGTTCTTCCACCAAGAAGAATAATGATATCTCCCGGGTCAGAATTCTCTCTCTTAACTGCACTTCTTGGAGCAGCAGCTATAACTGCACCAATCTCCATTCTCTTGGCAACATAATCAGGATGATATATTTCCTTAACATATCCTGTAGCAAGTCCAATCTGGTTACCATAAGAGCTGTATCCGTGAGCAGAACCTGTGACAAGCTTTCTCTGTGGGAGCTTTCCATGAATTGTCTCTGATACCGGAACAGTAGGATCTGCTGCACCTGTAATTCTCATTGCCTGATATACATATGTACGTCCTGACAATGGATCTCTTATAGCACCACCAAGACAAGTTGCTGCGCCACCAAATGGCTCAATCTCTGTTGGATGGTTATGTGTCTCATTCTTGAAATTAACAAGCCATTCCTCTGTCTTTCCATCAATCTCAACCGGAACAACAATTGAGCAGGCATTAATCTCATCAGATTCTTCCTGATCAGCTAACTTACCCTCAGCCTTTAACTTCTTAGCACCCATAAGTGCAAGGTCCATAAGGCATACGAACTTGTCCTTACGGTCCTTATATATTTCTGCTCTGTCTGAAAGATACTTGTTATATGTAGCTTCCATAGGGGCTTTATAGAATCCGTCCTTAAACTTAACATCTGTAAGCTCTGTTGCAAATGTTGTGTGACGGCAATGATCTGACCAGTATGTATCAAGTACTCTGATTTCAGTCATAGAAGGATCACGCTTCTCAACACTAGCAAAATGCTCCTGAATGAACTTAAAATCCTTAAATGTCATGGCAAGTCCTAAAGAATCATATAATTCCTTTAACTTATCCTCTGGCATATCCTTGAATCCATCAAAATATAAAACATCAGCAGGAGTCTTGAACTCAGTAACTAAAGTTTCTGGAATATCCTCTGCTGCCTGTCTTGAATCAACAGGGTTAATGCAGTGTTCCTTAATCCTGTTCTTCTCCTCATCAGTAACAGTTCCTGTCAATACATAAGTTACAGCAGTCTTAATAACCGGAGTCTCATTCTCATTAAAGAACTTAACACACTGTTCTGCAGAATCAGCTCTCTGGTCGAACTGTCCTGGAAGATACTCTACAGAGAACACGAAATCATCCTTTCCTGCTGGAAATGTTCCCTCATAAACATCATCTACCGGTGGCTCAGAAAAAACAGTGGTAAGTGCTTTCTTATATGTTTCTTCTGATAGATTCTCAATATCATAACGGATAAGAACTCTTACATCTGTAATAGTCTTTATTCCAAGATATCCTCCTATCTCCTCAAGTAATTCTTTCGCATTAACTGCAAATGGTTTCTTTTTCTCGACAAAAACTCTCTTTACGCCGCTCATATCTTCCTCCTGAGATTAGTTATATTAATTATTAATATTTAACCATTGTATCACAATAAAACATATTTTCAAACAACTATTCATGCATTCTTCTTATTATCTTGTAAACAACCTGATTACCCATTACGGTAGGACCTGTATGTGCGAAGAAAACAATACCGTCTGTCTGTGATATTATCTCACTCTTAACAGTACCCTCGCATGGATCAAGAATCTGTGCTATAAGCTCACCATGATATACAGGATCACCCGGCTCTTTAAGTCTCTTGTAAAATCCTGCATCATAAGTCTTGACTGCCATAAGGTCAAATTCGTTGATAACACTTGCAATATATCCACTGTGATTGTTGTACTTAAGAATACCCATTCTGGTTAAAAACCTGAGAACAGATGACACAGCCTGTCTTGCAGACTTCTCATCAATCATATCTGTGCTGTTAGTATATATTGAAAACGCATTAGTACCATTCATCTGCCAGTTATAATTAAGTGTCACTGTATCCATTGGCTTCGGCTTTCTAATAACAACGTACTGAAGTCCGAACAGATTGGCAAGACTTGCACTCTGAAATCCTGTATCCATCATCTTTACATGAGGAATAAAATCACCCGGCATATAAAAGCTCGCAAAATGTATGCCATAACTGTAACCCTTAATTCTGTCAAAAAGTGTTCCTGCTATCTGTTTGGTTGTATCTCCATTAACATCCCCAGGAAAAGCTCTGTTTATATCAGAATTATCTGTAGGCCAGAATCTCTTTCCAACATTCATGGAAAATCTGTTAACAGATGGGATAACAAGAATCTCATGATTGTGCGATATTGCACCATGAGCCTCAAGCTCTTTAAGTGCCTTGACAAGCTGCGAACATATATACAGCTGCTGTATCTCATTACCTCTTAATGCACCAACAATACATGCCGACTTCTCACCACCGCCGAATCTGTAGCCTTCTATCTGATAATCTTCTCTATATATACCCTTTAACGAATAAATAATCTCTTTCTTCATTATCTGCCACCATAAACTCTTGCTATAAGAGCCCCCTTATGTACTACCGGATTCTCTCTTAATGTAAATATAATTCCATCTGTAGGCGATTCAATTCTCTGGATTATTCTTCCCTCAATAGGTTCGATAATATCTCCTATATGCGTTCCAATTCCAATCCTTCCCATAGAATCAACTGCTGATACGAATATTCCGCTTTCCTTAGCAGTAAGAAATGTAACCTCACCCTCTGTAGAGATAATAGGTTCATTCACTTCTTTCGGCTTATCATCCCATATCCCCATATGAGACATAAGGTTAAATATACCATCAACAATATCCCTGCAATACTTTGGCGTAATTCTGTTTCCAACACCCATCTCCGTAACAAGAGTAGGCACACCAAGATGGTTAAGACTATAGGCAAGAGTTGCATCAAGCACAGTAATAGACGAATATATCCACACAAATTGTGCATTCATCATCTTCGCATAAGGAAGAAGCTTTTCCTGCGTATCATCATTAATTCTTACCTGTGGCATCTCATTTACAAATATATTGCTTGAATGGATATCAATACACAGATCGCTTCCAATAATATCTTCAATAATACCTGCTGCCACATATTCAGCCATCGCTCCATTATTATCACCAGGGAAAACCCTGTTCATATCAAGGTCAAACATAGGAATTCCTCTTGAACCTGTATCAAGTCCAAGAGGATTAATATCTGGATAAATATCTACAATTCCTTTAAGCTTATTCTTCTCTCTTTCAATCCTTCTGATAACCTCATAGCAGATATACTGTCCATCAAGTTCATCCCCATGAGTGCCTGTAACTATAGAAATCCTTGGCATATCAATGCCGTTTTCTTCATTCGTAAGTCTGTTCTTTCTTACTACCAGCCTTTCATGCACCGGCAATTCCACCGAAACAACTTCTTCTATCATAATACTCTCCCTGTAATATACTTATTCATCATAATCCCTAAGAATAATCGTGCTTGGCGTCTTCTTAACAATAATATGTGAAAATACAGAACTTGGCATGTAAGTCTTATCATCCATATATACCCTGCTTCCCGGATATATATGATTCTTTACTTTAACAACTGCTCTCTCTGAATCTCTTATAAGATTGTATAATGCCTTGCTCTTTTCTTCAAGCTTGGCTTTCTGAGCCATCTTTACAATCTTTGACTGGGTAACTCTCAATGCCATTTTACTATCATACTTTTCAGGCATGTTCTGTTTAATCATCTCAAACTTCTTATTAGCCATTTCAAAAGTTTCAATCTGTCCGTCTACTTCCTTAAGTTCCATAATAAGTTCTGCATATTCTTTTCTGATTTCTTTGGTCGAACCAACCCTCAACAAAGTCTTTACATTGCTTTCATGTCCACATGATGTAGTACTGATTCCCATAACACCAGTTATATCACCACCTATAATAGAACCTATGGGTCCCTCAACATATACCCTGCCATATGTAAGCACCCTGCAGTTAAGAATATAATTACACTGTAAGTCTCCTTTGGCAATAACCTCTGTATTCTCAAAAAATCTGCCTGATATATTTCCCCCTGCCTCGATTTTTCCTGAATTCTTAGTATTAACACCATCCTTTAATACAATATCTTTCCCAGCAATAAGTGTTGCTCCCTCAACGAAGCCTCCAACATATATACTTCCCATGGCATGAACTGTTACACCACTTCTCACACTGCCAGTAATATTAACATCCCCGTTAAAGTCAATATTCCCCATGCTCATATCTAGATTACCATTAACCTCATATACATTAACAACACTTAAATCATAGTTACAGTATTCAATCTTTCCAGATATTGCAGCATAAGTTTCTTTACCATCATCAGATGTCTTAAAGCCCTTACCATGCAGTCTTGGCTTTGGTTTTCCTGGTTTAGGCACAAGCAGCTTCCCACATACATCAAAGCCAAATTCCCCTTTAGTCGGCTCATGATATCTTGCCAGCAGATCACCCTCATTAACCTTTTCAAATCTCTTCTGATTAAAGTAATCAATAGAACCATCTTCTCTTACTGTAGGTCTGTTATTATTAATTGCATCTGTATCAAAGAAGAACTCATAATATCCATCTTTTCCTGCCTCTACCGGTTTACCAAAAGCAACTTCAACCGGCTGGTCATATATTTTTTGTGAAATCATCCATCGAATTTTTTCTTCATCTATTCCCGTCTTAATTCCATTAAGCGATAGCTTATTCATGACTTCATCATATGTATATCCTTCATCACATTTGCCAAGCCTGACTGATGCGCTCATATTATCATCTGCAATATATACATAAACCTCATGTAACTCAATATCATCTATATCAGCTGTTTCATTAACTATTTCTGTATTGCTCATGCTGTTCCCCCTTTCCGAAGGTCTTATCCATTCATTATCAAAACACTGTACTGTAATAGCTGCATCTTAACATCCATACTTAAGCAACCCATCCAGATTACTTCCCCTCTCAAGTGCAAGTCTTATCTTCTCCATCTCTTTAAAGGTATATCTTGGATCAGCATATAAAGAAACATCTACACCGCTTGTAAGTCCCATAAGAATTTCCTGTGACTGCAATTCATTAAGTGCAGGCTTCTCGTCATTCCATTTATCAGAAATTCTGTGTCTTGCCTCTTTCATGCTTACCGCATCAATAAACGGATCTGCATATTCAGAAACATCTATTCCTTCTTCAAGTCCAAGTCTTATCTGCTTCATCTGTCCCGATGAAAATCCAACCATATTATAAGGAGAAACATCTATTCCTTCTTCAAGTCCAAGTCTTATCTGTTCCATCTGTTTCCCATTATATTCATGAAGCAGATACTTAGTTATGTCGACACAGCTGTGTATTCCCAACCTTATCTCATTGAGCTGATATTCATCATAATTATCCTCAACAAAAAATGTAAGGTCAATATCTTCTTTTTTTGCAAGTCTTATCTGTCTTAATACCTCTCCTGAATAACCAAGCTTTGCATACCTGGTCAGATCATAATTAAGCTCTGATGCAAGCCTTATCTCTCTCATAACAGAATGACTGAACTTAGGATTACATATATCATCCATATTCATTCCGCTACGCACAGCCTGCTTCAGTTCTTCCATCTGCATATAATCATACTGTGCATCTGCAAATCTGCTTACATCAAGTTTTTCTTCCAGACCAAGTCTTAATGCTTTCATCTGGGCAGCGTTAAATTCCTCTTTGCAATACACACTCACATCAACGCCATTCTCAATTCCTCTGATAATCTCAATAGTCTGTAATTCATCAAATCCCAGAGACTGCCAGGCCTGCTTGTCTACAGTTTTGTTTTCTATATTCTTATTAATCTCTTCCACGTTCTGCATAAGCCCATCTCCCATAATCAAACCAAATCATCATATATCCGGACCTTAATAATATCTGTCTAAATTCTATCACACATACAGTCCGACTACAAGTTCTAACATTGTACATTTTTTATCAATGCCCTATATATCCTGTTCCGTCCAGAAATCCTTAATACATTTATAAGCATTACCCAGACTGACTGGAAATATCCTGTTCCACTCCCTAGGATACATACGCTCATATTCACCAGTCATAAATCTGTCATCCAGAAGTGCAATAACTCCCTTATCCGTATCCGTCCTTATAACCCTTCCTGCTGCCTGAAGCACCTTATTCATTCCCGGAATAACATAAGCATAAGAATATCCATTTTTACCAAACTCATCAAAATAATCCCTTAAAATGTTACGCTCCCTGCACACCATCGGAATCCCTGTTCCGACAATGACAGCTCCGATAAGGCTCTCATCCTTTAAGTCAATGCCTTCGGAAAATATTCCTCCAAGCACACAGAATCCTGCAAGCGAAGCCCCTTCTGGAAGTTCCTCATAAAATGCTGATAAGAAATTTTCCTTGTCAGCCTCCTTCATAAACCTTCCCTGCACAAGCACATTTACACAGCTTTCTGGTAAAAATGTATATTCTCCACCACATTCGACCACATTAACACCATTTTCCCACCTGAAGCACTCAAGAACACTCTCCATGTAAGAATATGACGGAAAGAACACCATATATCTGCCGCTTCTGCCAGAAATCATATGCATAATATAATCATGTACCTTGGCATATTCCCTTGCGTTTCTTCTTGTATAACGGCTTGTCACATCAGTAGCCACAACAATTCTCTTATTATCAGGTTCAAAAGAAGAGTGTGCATACACCGCTCTTTCTGATACATCACCTGAAAGCATTTCCTTAAAATAATTGACCGGAAGCAGCGTTGCTGAGAAGAATACCGTGCTTCTGCCCTGTGAAAGTCTCTCACTTATGTTGCCAGACGGGTCAACACAGTACAGATGTACAAGAAAGTTTCCATCATTATCATGCTCATTATAATAGACATATTTTTCATCAGCACAGTCATACATATTAAGAAAATGTCTCACTGCAAAGAAAAACTCGAGCAGCTCGTTAGTCACAGGCTCACCCTTATGCCTTTCCATAAACTTCTGCATAAGTCCCATTACACGCTCAAGGCTGGCTGGAAATGTTCCAAGACCACTCACAACCATGAATGTATCGCACTGTCTTTTATATTCGAGCAACTGCTTGTTACATCTGTCAAGTGCGCCTGCAAGCCGTTTGTCCATCTCTTTGACAAGCTTCTTAGCCGCAAGAAAATCTTCTTTTTTCAACACTGCACTGTACATTTCTCTTGCTCTGTCCACAAGGTTATGTGCTTCATCCACAAGAAACACATAATCACCCTTCGCACCATTGCCAAAATACCGCTTAAGCGACGCATCCGGGTCAAATACATAATTATAATCACATATAATTCCATCACACCAGTACGAAACATCAAGCGACATCTCAAACGGGCAGACATTATGTCTGTTGGCATATTCCATGACATTATCTCTTCCGATAACCATCTGGCTCGTTATTATGTCGTACACAGCATCATTAATCCTGTCAAAATGCCCCTTGGCATAAGGACATGCCACGGGGTTGCAGTTGCGCTCATCAAGTGGACATATTTTGTCCTTCGCTGTAAGAGTAACAGTTCTCATATGAAGCCCGTTATCTCTTAATATAGCATAAGTATCCTCCGCAACAGTTCTCGTTATTGTCTTTGAAGTCAGGTAAAATATCTTGTCTGACATCTGCTGTCCTAACGCCTGCACAGCCGGGAACACAGTAGACAACGTCTTTCCGACACCTGTAGGTGCCTGAATATATAGATTGGTATTATCTTCAATAGCCCTGTATACACTCACGCACAGATTCTTCTGCCCCTCCCTGTATTCATAAGGAAACTTAAGTTCTCTGATTGATTCCGTCCTTTTATGCCTCTCATCAAATGTATAATCAGTCCATCTCTTAAAGCCCGTAATCAGCTTATTAAACCACTCTTCAATTCTTTCAAATGTATATTCTTCCAGAAACTTGTTGATTGTCTCAGGCTCAGGAGTAACGTAAGTCATCTGGATTCCAATCTTTGACAGCTTCTTCTGGCTTGCATATATATAGCCATATACCAGTGCCTGGGCTTTATGCACATAGACCGGTTCTTTCAGCAGAGAAACATCTGTCTGCATAGTCTTTATCTCATCAATTATTGCATCGCTCTCCGGCTCTTTATTGCCATCCTCGTCATAATTAATATCTGCAATAATACCGTCAGCCCTGCCTTCAACCTGTAATACATACTCAATCCCTAAGTCAGATACAAGCGGTATCTCAATCTTTAAAGGCACTTCTGCATGATACATAGTTCCCATGCTGTGCTGGATTTTCCTGTGAATCCTTGCCCCCTCCTGCATGATTTTCACATCATTGCTGCCTGTATTCCTGTTGTCAATATCACCTTCTGCGCACATGAATTCCACAAGATTCCTTACAGATATTCGAAAGCAGTTTCCATTTACAGAGTACATACTATCTCCATTCAATAATGTTCTTCAATATCGTATATATAGGCATTGCCTGTCTTTCCGACTCTTTTAACCTGTTCCATGTAATTAAGCATTGCAAGTACACTGGCAGCAGTCTGCCTGTCAATATGCGCTGCATTTGCAAAATCTGCTGAAGTAAAGTTCTTCTCAAGCCCTTCTGGTACAAACTGCATATAATCCTGCGGACAGTCCAGTTCAACTATCTTTCTTATTCCAACAGGAATGCGGTCATAACGCACACTTCCGCGCTTCTTATCGTAACTCCAGCCATTAAGAAGCTTATATTCTTCCATATCAATCAGCAGCAATGTAACCTTAAGATTCTGATTCTTTAAAAATGCTTTAATCTTATACAGTTCAAACATCGCGTCATACACAGAGCATCGCTTTGGAGACTTTCTTCTGGAAGTAATATCCCCTGTTTCCGGCTCAATCCAGCTTAAATACTTTTCATACGGCATCGGATATACAACCCTCACCTGATATTCATTCAGGAACACTGACAACTTATCCCTTAACTTGTTAAGCTGCCTTGTCTGAATCTCAATTATCCCATGCTCATTATATATATCTGCAAAATAACCGTCTATTGCAACCTCATGATTATCCTCATCAGGTTCATAATACATTTTTAATACTGCATGCAGTGTCTTTTCCGACAAAGTACCTATCCCCTTGTCATTATGGCTCTTACCAATTATCTTCTCTTTCGCCGCGTCAAAAGCCTGACTGTCTATATATTCAACTGGTTCTGCTGCAGATTTCTTTTTTGACATTGTGTACCTCGTATCAGATATATGTTATCATTGATAACAAGTATCTTACGAATACCTAAAAAAATCAAGGCATTTACCGATATAACCTATATAAATCCAATTAAGAACAGGAGAAAAACATGATATCAATAAGCATGTGCATGATTGTAAAAAATGAACAGGACATTCTTGCAAGGTGTCTTGATTCATACGCAGGAACTTATGATGAATTGATTATTGTAGACACAGGCTCAACTGACAACACTAAAGAAATTGCCGCTCACTACACCGATAAAATATATGATTTTGAATGGATAAATGATTTTTCAGCCGCAAGAAATTTCGCATTTTCCAAAGCTGGATGTGACTACATATTCAGTGCTGACGCAGACGAAGTGCTTGATGATACCAACAACTACGCATTAAGAGAATTGAAACATATGCTTCTTCCAGAGATAGACATTGTCCAGATGTATTATGTCAATACATCAGAATATAATTCTGTATACAATGCACACAAAGAACTCCGCCCGAAGCTTTTCAAAAGGCTCCGTCCATTCACATGGATTTCGCCAATACATGAAACAGTACGGCTCACGCCAATCGTATATGACAGTGACATTGAAATTCTTCACATGCAGGCGGGCGACCATAGTAAAAGAGACTTTTCAACATATTTCAAAGCATTTGAAAAAGGTATCCACATTGAAGATTATGTAGTTACCATGCTGTGTAAAGAGCTTCTTATATCCGGTGAAGATTCCGACTTTATTGCTTTCAGGAATATATTTGAAAATGTTCTTTCCAAAGAAGGCAGAAGCAATGATTTAATGAAAGAAATCAACTGTATTCTTGCTAAGATATATATGGCAGACGGTGACACTGACGCATTCTTTAAGACCACTTTAAAAGCAGTTGCCGACAATCCTCCTGCTGAAATGTGTCTGATTCTCGGTACATTTTACATGAACCAGACAGACTATGAAGAAGCTGTGTTGTGGCTGTATAATGCTGCATTTGAGACAGAAAGCATACTTGATGTGGCAAGCAGCGGAAACAAGCCTTTATCTTTGCTTGGTAAATGTTTCGAGGAACTTGCCGCAGCAACAGACGACCCATACGAGGCTGCCCAATATAACGAAATGTCAGCCGACTATTATAGTCAGGCAGAAAATTGGAAGCTTCCGGAAGAATAAGAAAAAGCCTTAGGAAAATGTAATCTGAGCATCACATTTTCACTAAGGCTTTTTAATTATTTACTTATCATCATCAACATCAAAGAGCTTCAACTCTTCTACATCATTCTTACCTGACTTATCATCTCCATAAGAGACTGTGTCAGTTGATGTATCAAGTTCCGCGTAGCTGTCATCTTGGTCTGATTCGTACCCTTCAATTACTTTTTCAGTGTATTCATCAAGGTCAACACCATCCTTTGATGCCATGTTAAACACCTTCTTCACTTTCGCAAGCTTAGAGCAAAGAACAATAGTAATCACTATAAATACCGCTATTATCAGTCCAAGTATTAATACTATCATCAGCCAGAATCTTCTGTTTCCTGATGTTTTTCCATTATCAGCCTTAACATCAGCATTAGCAGTGTTAGATTTCACAACAGAATACGCCTGAATCGAGCCATCACTTACCCTGTATCTGAACCATCCCTTCTCTCCAAGAGAACTTACTCCATAGAACAGGCAGTACTGTCTGTCAGCGTCCATAAGTACCTGCACTTCTTTACCATTCATGGTAAACCTTGTAAGTGCATAACCTGCCGGCTTCTCTAACGAGTTCGTTATAGGCAGAACAACATATGTTATCTCTGGTTCTGCAACAGTATTGTATGGTGAAAATGTTTTCGCAGTCTCATCATAGATGTAGAACCCGCCTTTTCCATCTCCACTTTCAAGATACATAAGGATAAGACCTGTCTTTATGCCTTTAACCGCATTTATCTTCTGACCATTATAATCGTAGTCAATCTCCTGATATCCATCTGGAATTGTGATTCCTGAATAATCCTTTACAACAGAATACTTCCTACCATCTATCGTCACAGTTCCATCATTATTAACCGCCTGTGATGCATCTTCTGTAACAGCTTCTGTCTTTGACTCAGCCTCTGTTGTTGCTTCCTGACCATCCTCAAGTCTTGTTGTATATATTATATATTTATTAACTGAACCATCTTCCGCAGTAACAGTAATTGTTGTTGTATTACTTCCCGGATCCATTCTTCTTCCGCTTATGCTTATCTTGGCAGCACTGTCATTAGCGGCAGCACTTACAACTAGTTCTTTAACATCAGCATCAACAGTTGCATTGTATGTTGTCCTGTCTGGTGAAAATGCTGGTGAAAGCGTTCCCGGACTTATCTGCAGGGACTTTAATGTGTTGTCTGAGGAATAGCTGGCTGGAGCTTTTACATTAACAGATCCTGAAGATGTTGTTAATGACATATAATCTTCATCTGCCGAAGATGTATACGACGTTGATTTATCTACTGATATCGTCGCTGTTCCCGGATTAATAGTCTTAAAAACAACATCAAATGAAGTTGCATTTGGAGATATCAATCTTCCTGTTCCTCCACCGCCAGCATCAAATCCTTTCACATACTGTAATATACTTGAATCATAATTTATTCGTAAATCACACAGTTCTATCTTTACATCAGATGATGCTGTTATTGTTATTGTTACCTCATCACCAACATTGGCACTGGCAGAACTTATAGAAACATGTGCTGTCTGTGCTGCTTTTACATTAGTCAGACTAGAAAACATTAATATGCTCATCAACATTGCCATTACTAATGCAGTTATTCTTTTTATGTTATTCATAATATTCTCCAATATAATTACTGTACAATATATCTGATATCAAGAACATGTCTCTTAACATACAACATATCTATACTGCTGACTGTACCATCATGATTAGCATCAGCGGCTTTATAATAAGCACTTGTAAGAATTCTAATATCAAGAACATGTCTCTTAATATATAACATATCAATACTTGTTATCTTACCATCTCCGTTAGCATCTCCGTATATAACAACTGCGTATGATGCATACTCATCTCCATCTGAAGTATATACAACAAATCTGTCTCCGGTTGCTATTATTTCAGATGTTTTCTCTGCTGAATCTGAGCCATATATCTTTCCATAACATCCATTCTTGAATGAAATACTGCTTATAACATCATCAGCTGTGCTTTCAACCTCAAATCCTGATATAAATCTTCCTTCTTCATCTATATCATAGCTTGTATCAAAGCCATTCTCTTCTGATGGATCAGGGTCTGGAACCGGATCAGGATCTGGTATTGGATCAGCTTCTTTTCTTACGATATTGATTACATAGTCCTGATTTTCTCCATTCTCTGCTGTAACAGTAACAACTATTCTGTTGTTACCTACAGATAATGAGTACTCTCCAAAGCCTTCTACTTCAGCACTATCAGCTAACTTATCACCTGATACATATACACTTGTAACATCATTATCAACAATCAGATCATATGATGTCGTGTATAATGAAAATGATGGTGTTAATGAATATCCATCAACATACAGATCCTTAAGTCTGTTATTAGGACTTCCATCTCCTGTAGGAATTGCACATACCTCATCTGGCATATTATCATATACAGGAATTATAAACTTAAATGATGTGTTATTAAGTGTTGTTTCACTATATGCTCTCTTGCTTGTCTTTGCCTCTGATCTTGGTGCAAAAACATTAGTCATATACTGATGCGAATAATTAACCACATCAAACTTTTCATAATATATAGTATCCTGTCCTTTATTTATGTACCATTTGCCAAGATTAATTGCTCCACCTACTACCGCTTTATATCTCGTATTCCAAGGTCTTAATGTACCAGAATCAGATTCCTTTGCATATCTTAATCCATTCTGTACAGCAGTATAACCACCTGACGCATATGCATTCTGACTGTAATAATTATAATAGCCTACATATCCGCTTACATTACCTGATATCTGTCTTCCCGTTCCATTATATCCCTGTTCCTGAATTATTCTCGTAGCAAGATGATATGGGCTAACCTGAGACATTTCTCCTGCTTTCATCAAAAGTGAAGGATAAGTATAACCGTCAAGATCATGACTTGAACCGTCCATGAACGAACCACTTATTATACTCTCAACTCCACTCATATTCTGAACAGATGAATCATATGACAGTGCCTCAAACATAAATATATATGTATCATCAAGGAAATTTCTTGGATCAAGTACATACTGTACCAACTCACTTGAAGCCTGTACATATCCACCACTATCAAAAGAATACCACTCACCGGTTTCCCAATTATAGCAACCATCTGCTGTAGATTTCCATGAACTTATATTATCCTTATGAACAAGGCTTCTGGTTTTCACATTCTGCTTCTCAACCATTGTGTTCCAGTCAGTCCCATTATGGTCCGCCACAAACACCCAGTTAGGATACTGCGCATGAAGCTGTCTTAACCCATCCTTATAACTATCCGGGAACCCCTGTGAATCAAGGTACTCCTCGAAATCCGCATCCGGCTCATAATCATTTCTCTTATCAACAGTTATGTAACCGCCATATATATAACCTCTTTCATAACTGCCATTAAGATAAAAGCCTATGCCATACCATGTATCGCCATCATCATCAGTTGTCTCTTCATATATATCAAACTTAAATCCACCGCTTACAGTTGTAATAATACTGCTGTTTGTTGTAGGACCTTTTCTGATTCTTAAGCCTGTAACATCATAATTAACATGTCCCTGACCAATGGACTCTTCCGCCTTAGTATTAAGCACAGAAGTAACCGTAAGGCATGTCAGCACAAGCATACATAACATGACACCAATTGCGGCTATTCTTTTTGCACTACATTTGTATCCTGATTTCATGTAATCACCTGACTCCTGAATGTATAGTATTAACTAGTTTCTTCCAAATTCTGAAAGCTTTAAGCCCTCATTTCTCTCAAGTACCATATTAACAGACCAGCTATTGGCAAATACCAGAAGCGGATTGCCCTTAAGGTCTTTAATCTTCTTCATATCTGATGTACCAACAATTCTGTTCACATCAATTTCCTCAGGATTCTCAATCCAGCGGATATGCTCGTATGGAAGCGGCTCAAGTCTGATATCAACACCGTATTCATTCTTAAGACGGTATTCGAGGACTTCAAACTGAAGGACACCAACAACTCCAACGATAATCTCTTCCATTCCTGTATTGAACTCCTGGAAAATCTGAATCGCACCTTCCTGTGCAATCTGGTTGATACCCTTAATGAACTGTTTTCTCTTCATAGTATCAATCTGTCTTACTCTTGCAAAATGTTCTGGTGCAAATGTAGGAATACCCTCAAATGCAAATTTCTTGTTAGATTTGCAGATAGTATCACCGATAGAGAATATTCCCGGATCAAATACACCGATAATATCTCCTGCATATGCCTCATCAACAATATGTCTCTCCTCCGCCATCATCTGCTGGGGCTGGCTGAGTCTTATCTTCTTGCCTCCCTGTACATGGTTGGCTTCCATTCCGGCTTCAAACTTACCTGAACATATTCTCATAAAAGCAATTCTGTCTCTGTGTGCTTTATTCATATTAGCCTGAATCTTGAATACAAATGCTGAGAAATCCTCGGTAAATGGATCAATAACTCCCTGGTCAGACTTTCTTGGAAGCGGAGAAGTTGTCATTGATAAGAAATGCTCAAGGAAAGTCTGTACACCAAAGTTAGTAAGCGCTGAACCGAAGAATACCGGTGTAAGGTCACCAGCACTTACCATTTCCTGGTCAAACTCTGCACTTGCTCCGTCTAACAGTTCGATATCTTCCTGAAGCTTGTCGTAGAAAGCATCACCAATTCTGTCCTTAAGAACAGCCTCATCTGATGCGTCAACAATCTCAGTATCAACTTCCTTCTGACCATTCATAGCTGCCTTGAATAAAGAAACATTTTTCTCTTTACGGTCATATACGCCCTTGAATTCCTTACCGCAGCCGATAGGCCAGTTAATTGGGCATGTAGCAATTCCAAGTACACTCTCAATCTCATCAAGAAGCTCAAATGGGTCATTAGCCTCTCTATCCATCTTATTGATAAATGTAAATATAGGAATGTGTCTCATAACACATACCTTGAAAAGCTTGATAGTCTGTTTCTCAACACCCTTAGAAGCGTCAATAACCATGACCGCAGAATCTGCTGCCATAAGAGTTCTATAAGTATCCTCTGAGAAATCCTCATGTCCCGGAGTATCAAGGATATTAATACAGTAGCCTTCGTAGTTAAACTGAAGAACTGAAGAAGTTACCGAAATACCTCTTTCCTTCTCAATCTCCATCCAGTCAGAAACCGCATGCTTGGCAGTCTTCTTCCCCTTTACAGACCCTGCAAGGTTAATAGCTCCTCCATAAAGCAGGAACTTCTCTGTTAATGTTGTCTTACCAGCATCCGGGTGAGAGATAATGGCAAATGTCCTTCTTTTCTTAATTTCGCTTTCTAAACTCACTGTTTTACTCCTTTATAAACATAATACATAAATAGTTCATACCCGTTCCGGCATACACATAATATAAGCCTGTGACGCAGTCTACGGCTTCACAGGCTTACTCTAATCAATAGTCTTCGAATTATTCACGGTTAAGACCGAACTTGTATGAAACCTCAGACTTGTCATCAATTCTTCTGAAAATGTTGACTACTCTGTCCATAACCGGTTCGAAATCTTCCTCATTCTCAACTTCAACAGTAACAACCTGTCCATCTTCCTTAATAACTGCGTCCTTAACAAGTGCTAATGCCTTGATATCTTCCTCAGTCTGGGCAACCTGCTCAGGTGTTGTTAACATCTTTGATTTACTCTTATACTTAACAGCGTATGTTCTTGTCATCATATCCTCCTATTGGCTTTTCGTAGCAATATAATCTCATATGTCATTCTATTATATAACATGTTTGGGGATTATGCAATGTTTACTCTTAACTTCTGATTGTCTTCTCTAAGAATTGTAATCATTTCTTCTAATTAACTGATTATTGACTTATTCGTTTCATTTTTTAACTTATTTCGCTTTTTCTTTAAATTATTATGGCATACATTATTGCGGTATATGTCCTTCTGTAGCATTATTCCTATGATGTATAGTAGCAGGATTGCCAATCACTACTGAATGATCTGGAACATCAAAGTTTACAAATGTATTTGGAGCTATTAATACATCATCCCCAATATGAACATTTCCTACTACTGTTGAATTAGCTCTTATACATACACGATTTCCAAATGTTGGTACACCTTTTCTTCTACCTCTTATATCTCTGCCTATTGTAACATTATGTGTAATCATCATATCGTTTCCAAGTTTTGCATTACCATTAATTATAATTCTACCCCAATGTCCTATTATAAGCCCTTTCCCAATGCTATCATTATTTTCAAAATCTATGCCTGTCTTATCTGCAATTCTATCAAGCTTGTATATATAATATCTTCTCCATATATTATTGGTATTACATTGAAATTTTCTATAATATTTAATTGTTCTCCACTCTTTACTCTTTAAGAACTTCTTATCAAGCTGTTCAATACCCCTGAATCGGGCATTAAACTTATAATCGTATTCTATCATTTCTCTGTATTTTTTATTGTTTTGTTTATAATAGCTAATGCTCAGTCTCTTTCTTATATCAGGCATTTTATTCTCTTCCCCTTGCTTTTATTTTCTTTATTCTGTTGATCAATAATTTCATCTCTTCTGTCTTATGGAAGAATAATAGAACCATCAGAACTGATATTATACATGATATAATGAATTCAGCAATCATGCCAAATATACCTGTCATATGAATAAATTTACACATATACCAGGACAAAATCATTCCAATAATCATAACTGCAAACTGTTTCACATACCTAAAAAGCAGCTTATATTTACCTATAGCAAATACATTTTCACTTATCCCTATTAAGAACGGTACTATTGTTATAAATCCTTTCGATATTACTGTTGCAAGAAAGATGCCTGTTATTCCGTACATTATCCCTAACACTATTGATAATATAATATTTACTATTCCCCCAACTAACTGAAGAAGTTTTCCCGTTTCAAAATGTCCGCTTCCCTCTCTGAAGGAATTCATAATCTGTGTTGTACTATCCATATAAAAGTTAATACTTAACAAAACAACCACCTGTTGTGTCAGAATATAACCATTATTGATATTTCCAAGCCATATTTTCATAAATGAATTAAACACCTGACATGCACATACCGTTCCTATGTTTACCAGAAAATAAACAATAAAATCTATTTCCTTAAAAATAGCATATTGTTTTTGCTTACTGTCTTTTGCTATTACATTTCCAATTCCAGCAGAAAATGAATTAACTATTATACCTACAACAATTGTAATCTGTGATAATATCATGTAATAATTGCTATAATATCCAACAGCTATTGTACCAAGCAGCATCGATATAATAACATTATCAGTTGAATTAAAGAGTGTGCTTCCTACTCTGAACAATGTAACATTTCCAACATTCTTGAATATACTTCCTAACTCCATCCTGTCAAGTTTTTTCACATCCTTATCCAATATATATGGATATTGTTTATCTACTTTCAGTGAAACCACATAATTCTTTATTAATACCATGCAGACTTTTATTGCAAGATAAACTATATAATTTCTAAAAAGAATAAGCACTATTATGTCTACAATACAATTTAAAAATGAAAAAAATATATTTATTTTCTCTATTTTGTATGCTTCCTGATTAGCAATCATAACCATTTGTTTATATGCAAAAAACAGATATGAACATGCCGAATTCATAATATACAACATGTACACTATATATATATTTACTGGTATATCAGAATCAAACTTTACAAGATATCTTAAAAATGGCATTATTATGCAACCAATTGCAATCATTGAAAGTCCTACTATTCTGTAACAATTCTTATAGAAGTACATAAGTGATTTTATCCGCTCTATATCATTATTTGCCAATGGTTTATATAAGTAGAATGATATTGCTGTTCCAATTCCTAATTCTGATAATGATAATATCTGCAATATATTGGAAAACAATCCATTCAATCCCAAATATTCTGCACCTAATACATATATAAAAACTGTTCTGCTGACAAATGCTAATAAAATAGTTAATATTTGTCTTATTCCACTTGTTATCATTATAAAAAAAGATTTTTTTGTTCTAGAATTATTCATGTATTTCAAAAACCTCTCCAGACATCATCTGACCATATTTACTTATAAGAAATGAAATTGTATTTAATTCATTAATTACCATATTCTTTTTATACGAAAAAACGCCATTTAATATAAGATTATGTGTTCCTAATGAATCTGCCAGCCCTGCAATCATATGCTTTATAATCCCCTTAGCCACATCACAATCCTTATTCATGCCAGTTACTACAACACAAATATTTGCTTCTATTTCATTGTCAATTAAATAATCTGTCTCCGTTTGAATCCATTGATATATATTCCTAACAATTTTATTATTAACTTCCACCACACCATCGCTTAATAAACTCTCTATACCAACAATATTAACAAAAGCTTTTATCTTTCCTGTCAATTCCTTATTTATCGCATATATTTCAGCTGTTTTCAAATCATCAGTTACTTTATTTATTGTCTGCAGTTGAAGATTTTCTGTTTTAATCCAGCTGTTGATTTCAGTTTTATATTTATCTACAGTATCTCCTACTAAAACAACATTTTTAAATTCAAGATCTCCTCCGCAATAACTGTTCAAATCTTTTATCATAGGTGTTTTTTCATATATTGAATCTATATATTCCTTTTTTCCTAATAAACGCTTCAATATTTTTTTCATAGCTGTTCTCCTACAATTGCTCATTTGCTGATACCATAAAGAAGTCCTGTCTGATATCACAACCTGTATCGCTACATAAAAAAGCTATCAGTGCCGCTATTTCCTCTGGCAATATCTGTCTTCTTAAAATATTGTTGCATCTTGATGCAATATCTGCATTTTCTACAATATAATTCATCTGGGTTGCAACGGAACCGGGAGCTATAACTCTGAACATAATATTTTTATCCTTGTATACATCATTCATATACCTGGTCATACTAATTAATCCAGCCTTCGACATTCCATATGGTGTATATGAAAATTGGTTATTAAACGCACATATTGACGAAATATTGATAATTATTCCACTTTGTTCTGAGCTGCACATATAATCTGCCACTTTCTTTGATAGCGACCACATACTATTCAGATTAATATCAATACTTGTTTCGTACTGTTCTTTTGTAACACTTCTGAACTTCCTTTCCCTGTCAGTATCTGTTAATATTCCAGTACAATTAACCATATAATCAATTCCGTTGAACTTTTGAAATATATTTTCTATTATCTCACCAAAGGTTTTTGGTTCACTATGATCTAGAACAATATAACTTATATTCCCATAGAACTCCTTTTTTATATTCTTCACAGTATCAGATAATTTTTTTTCGTTTCTTCCACTTATTATAACATTGCATCCTTCAAGCACAAATCTGATAGCTACTGCTTTTCCAATACCACCTGTCCCACCTGTTATCCATACATTTTTCCCTGACAATGTTCCACCCGCAACACTATGGCTCATATATGATCTTTTTAATCCCTCTGTATAATACAGTGGTTTCTTAATCTTATAGCATAACTTTTCTCTTAATCTAGAAAGCATCTCATACCTCTATTCTTTATAATCCTGCAGTTTTATTACACATATATATTTTTTTCTTTTAAATCATTGATCAAAATATTAATAAATCTGAAACTTCCTGTTCTGTTTAAAAGAAATGCTCCATCTACGTATAGAAATGGTTTATTCTGAAAATATTCCATATACTGATAATTAATTACTGTGACATCTTCTTTTTCCCTTATCTCTTCTAATGTTTTACCAATTGTTTTATACAAACTTTCCCTAGTAAAATATTTGTTCAACTTTTCCCCAAATGGTGGCAATATTATCACAGGTTTCCAACCATGCTCTCTGCATAATTCAATAATCCTAATTATGTTTTTTTGATTAATCTCCATCACTTTCATTAATTCTGAAGATATCTCAGGATTTTTAAAATCCTTTAATTTAAACATATCGGTCCATATAGTTATAAGGTGCTTCATTTCTTTTTCCTGACAATCTGCTGTCATGTACTCTGGGTATATGTCATATACACAATCAATTTGATTTACATCTTTTATTATTTTTTTTATTTTCTTTGGATTTGTAACTATCGGGAAATTGCTCTTTAGCTTTCGGAAAAAGCTATAATTATTAATATACTTTTTTTGTAATATCTTATAATAAAGAAGATCATTATCTGAATTGTCAAAAAGCAATATTTCAGGAGATAATGTTATTAATACAATTGCACCTTTATCTATTTTATTACTATATTGCTTCAGAATAGTATAATCATATCTCAAGCCTTGATTTCGCAATGCAAAATTAAACGCATTTAACCCCATATCTCCATAACTGCCAAATGCAAATTTTGCATATGTGCTTCCTGTATTAACTATTTTTATGTTATCTGGTATCTGTTTTAAAAAATCTTTTATAAATATATTTTCATTATTATAGTCATTTGTTTTCTTATATAATGTATTTAATATTATAAAAGTGCATATACATCCAGCAATAATAAGCAATATAATCATACTCTTCTCCAATTAGCAGTTTTTCAACATTTTCCTGCAACTTATTAAAATTTCTTTTAGAAATTCCTTAATTCGTTCAATTCTGGTCTTATCTGGTATCACTTCTTGCGCAACACAATATTTTTCACATGCTTCAATATATGAATTTTTATTACACATTTCCCAGAATTCTTTACGGTTATCACCTATTTCTTTTGATATGCAATAATTACTATTATGTTTTTTTACATATCTGATATCAGATTTCTTATATACTAAGTCCGGCATTATAGACTTAAATACTTTCATACCTTTATCATTGTGAATAATTACGCTGGATAATCCCTTATTATCATCCATCTCAGGTGCTATTTTATAATATCCCCAACAATCTGAAATTGTCATGTCACTGACTCTGTTCATTTTTTTAAATACACAATCACTGCATGATGGTCTGGAGTACAAGCCATTAAAATAACCATTAAAAAAATATGTCTCACGTCCATTTTTCAAGAATGTTTTATCATCTTGTTCTATTCTTAAAGAAAATGTATGCCAGCCTAACGATTTATCTTTAAAATTAATGTATCTGATTGCATCTCTTTCAAAAAATGTATCAAGGTATTCTCCCCATATTCTTGGTGAAGGCACTCCAAGACATATAAAATCGACACATATCAGATTATCATAATCTTTACCTAGAAATGATTTAAGCCCGGCTATCTGACATGCTGTTCCCATAAATAATACTGGAACACCAACTTGCAGATTATTTCTCACATCATAATATATATCTTCCATTCTGCTCTGAACATATTTTGAGCCTAACAATCTGTCCAGTTCATCTTCATTTCTTGCGCTGGAATGTTTAACCTGAAAGTCCTCATCAAAAGCAGCTCCATACACGACACCATTTTTTTGGAATATCTTTCTTGCAATTGCAATAAACATTCCACCTGATGAACTTTTTTCTCTGCTTTCTTCGGATTTATTATAAGCTGCATAACAGATTTCATAATCATTTTTTATCTCAATTTTATTTATGACAGGACAGACATTTTCACATTTATGACATTCTATACATTTATTTTCGTCAACAACAGGATACAAAAATCCTTCTTCATCTGGCGTCATTGTTATACAGCTTACAGGGCATACATGGAAACATGAAGCGCATCCTGTACATTTTATCTTATCTGATACCCTAATCATTCAATTACCTCTCTTGCACCATATGCCCTTTTTATATATTCATCCATTCCATCATATATTTGCCTTATCTCCTGTTCATGAACAATAAGATATTTATACGCCTCTGTATATGCCTTATCATTTGTCAGATTATTGCAATCAACTACCAATTCATCTGGCAATCCTATGTCTTTTGCAATTCCATGTGATTTGATTGAATACCCCAACGCTACTGCCGGAACTAGTGTTGCATATGCAGATATCATCGCATGTGTTCTGGCTCCCATAAAATAACGGCATTTTGATATAACATATCTGATCTGTGTGTAATTTAGTTTTTCAGAATTCAGGATAAATACTCTGCCACTACCTTTATACTTTTCGTAGATTTTTTGGCATATAATCCTGTCATCCTGCCACTCCCAGAAAACATGTGGAATCAATAATATATTTTTGTCTGTATCTTGTAATATATGATTAATCAACATTACAATGTTTCTACCTATTATGGAACTAAATCCAACATCTTTCCCAACAAAATTACTCAAATTAATTCCTATTACATCCATTCCCTTACGGAAACATTCTGGAAGTTCAATTAACTCAGGTTTCAATACAAATGCCGGATCTGGATAACACTTTACATTACTGAAATTCATATCATCTAATAATTCTTTAGTCAATGTCTCTCTTGTAATTATGGCACTAAATTTATGTAATGTATCAATTTTTTCTTTGGATAGATTCTCTTTTCCTATGGAACATCCCCAAAGTATCGTTTTTACTCCTTTATGGGTAAGATAATCGTTTATATATATAACTTCATTGTTGTCATAGCAGAACATATCTCCACCAGTTGATAAAGCGATATCATTTGTTGTGATATTCTTTAAGTAGGGCTCATAATGTCTTCCTTTTCTATATATTTCCCTGTATCCCCTTTTTTTTAAAAGTTCTTTAAACTTGTATTTTATCTTTCCTAACTTAGAATATTCTTCCCATTTTTTCAGACTAATCAGTTTACAATAAGACGACAATCCTAATTCTGTATCTAGTGAAACATCTCCACTAAAACACACTATATCATCTGGTATCATACCTAAAATCCTGGCTGTTCCCTTTGTTATTGCCTCACAACCTCTATTTCCACCATCTTTGTGTGAAGGTAAATACACTTTTTCTAATTTGCTCATCAATATTTTATCATCCTCTTTATCATCTGCTTAAATTTATATATACCTGTATAAATAATAAAATTAGCTTTTGCAAGACAAATAAATTTAGCACTGACTCCTCTGTAATTTTGATAGTAATAACATGCTGAATTGAATGTTATTCTAACATTTGTCAGTCTGCTTACATTCTTTTTAACCGTAGCCCCATGATTGTGAATAACTGTTATGTCTTTATAATAATAATTCGTATATTTGTGCCGTTCCAATTTTTTGCTTAATATCTGTTCTTCGTAATAAAGAAATGTATTTTCATCAAAATACCCCACCTCTTTAACTTTTCTGCAATCTAAGAATGTAAAACATCCCATTACCCAGTCACAATAACCACTTTTATCTTTATAATCTACATCATCCAGATAGTTCCTGAAACAATTGAGCAATGCCATACTCCAATAATAGAACAAAAGATCTTTATATGAAGAAATATATCTATGTGGGTTCTGTACTTTTCCATCACGTCCAATTATACGTGGTCCAATAACTGCTATATTTTTGTTTTGTTCAAATATTCTCTCTATCTCATCAAGTTCTATTATATCCTGAACAATTATGTCATTATTACTGATTAATGCATAATTATTTCCAAACAGCTTCTCAGATACTTTCAAGCCAAGGTTATTTCCCTTTGCATATCCAAGATTACTTTGTGCGTAACATATAGCAACATCTGTCTGTGCAAACTCAAATATCTCAACTTCCTTTTCACATATATAATCTATTTTATTTTTATCTCCATAAGCTCTATGAATTTTTTCTTTTGTATCTGTTCTGTTTCCGTTATCCACAATTACAAAATGTAATTTGCCATTGGATTGAATTTTTAAAATGCTCTGCTCAATATATTTAAGTGTATCTTCTATAGTGTTGTAGTCGACAATTACAATTGCAAACATTTATAATATCCTCATTCTATGCAGTACTACTCTTATTTTATCTTTCATTTTTCTATATGGACTAAACCATGAAGCCGCAAAATGATGTATACAACATGTATTATCTGTTATACATAGTTTTCCAAAATATTCATCGTAGGCGGTGAAATATTCATTCGGATATATAATAACATCCTCGTTTTCCTGCTTAATATTCAGAGGCTTAAATCCATATAATTTCTCTATAATTCCAGCTAATATAATTGTATTTGATAATATTGCATCCTGTGATGAATAATCATGTTTTTTATAATATTCAAGCATCGTCTGCGGAATTATATTATGCTGGCAGAAAGCCATAAATCCTGTCCCTATTGTTGCTCCCTGAGTCTCAGTTCCAAGTACAGCTTTTTTCCCTGTTAATATATCATCGAAACTCTTAATAACCTCAACATCTGTATCAAAATATATTCCGCCATATTTCTCCAATGCGTACATTCTTGCCACATCACTAACAAATGCCATCTTTTGGGCTTGTAATGCCTGCATCGCATATGGATATTCATTTATAGGAAAATTATTTTCATCCCATTTAATTATTTCATAATCCGGAAAATATTTATGCCATGATTCAATATATTTTTTGTATTTATTAGGCATTTCTTTTCCAAACCAACAATAATGTATGTAATGAGGTATATTATTCATATTAATATCATTATTCATTCTTTCATATCCTTTTGCAAATATCTGCGCCTTTCTAAAAAACATTTAATCTATCTGATTTTTTAAATCTTCTGCAACAATTTCTTCACCAGTTTTGCCCTTTAACTGCTCCATTGATTCTTTGCTTAAGCCATTGTTTACATTGCTGTTCATATCACATGTCGAACATCTGTCTAGAAATTCTTTTGATATTCTGCCTTCTTTATAATCCCTTACAATTTTATTTTCGTACATACTATACTTATTTTTAGTCCAAAACTTCATTTTATGAATAATAACCCACATTAAAGGTTTCCAGATATACTTATGCATAGCTGGTGAAACAGATCCTATCATCCAGCAATTTCTATCACAAGTTCTTACCTTAGCACGTACTTCATCTGCCATTTTACTGTTCCATAACTCATCCCACTGCTGTTCATTAAGATTTCCCATAACTTCTTTATCTTTTGTTCCGTTACAAGGCATGACATCTCCATATGGATCAATAAAAAACGTATCAAAACTCATATCACAAGGCAGAAGCCTTTTTTGTGAAAATATATAATTGATTAATCCATGGTTAAAATATGCTCTAAACCATTTTTTAGGTGAATTACTCTGTAACAATCTATTTATAAGTTTTTCAAAATTTTCTGCCACCATAATTCTATCGTGAATTATATTTTTTGCCTCAACAAAGTAAAAACTATTGTGTAATGAAGCTGTTGCAAATTCCATTCCTAGATTATTTGATATTTCATATAAAGGTACTAAATCACATGCATTTTTATCTTGAACGGTCATTCCAAATCCAACATCCTTCATTCCCATATCCACAAGTTTTTTTAACGTTTCATACCCTCTCTGATATCCATTTTCAAGACCTCTTATCTGATTATTAGTATCCTCAAGACCCTCAATAGATATTCTTATTCCTACATCTGGGAACTCCTTGCATAAATCAATAATTCTATCCGTAAAAAAACCATTTGTAGATATTACTATTCTATCACTTTTTTTCTTCAATTCCCTTACAATATCTTTTAAATCTTTTCTAATAAATGGTTCTCCACCTGTAATATTAGTAAAATACATTTTAGGTAATTTTTTTATTGTCTCTATAGATATTTCTTCCTCTGGTTTAGATGGCGCCTTATATCTGTTACACATAGAACATCTGGCATTACATCTATATGTAACTATTACTGTTCCATTTAATTTCTTTTCACTCATATTGACTCTCCCTGGATCTTTATCCTTCATAGATTTTAATAATTTTGTCATAATATGATTCTAATGTTTCAAAATTATTATTTTTGCAATTATATGTATATTTTTCCAGTAATTCTCTATTATTATATAAACTCTCTATTCTACTTTTAAGCTCCTCCACATTGCCATATTCAAACAGCATTCCAGTCTTTCCATCTTCTACTAATTCGGGAAGACCTCCTATGTCAGTAGCAATCACTGGTGTTCCATATGAAATTGCTTCCATTACAGAGAAAGGACAGTTTTCATACCACTCTGATGGATACACAGCAAATAATGCTTCTTCTATTATTTTTTTTAATTTTTCGCCTTTTAAAAATCCCATATCCTCAACATTAGATATTTGTTTTACATTCTCTTTAAGTGGACCATTTCCTGCAAAAACAAACTTAATATAAGGTAGCTTTTTACAGACAGATAACAGCGTTTCAATTCCTTTTTCCTTGCTATATCTTCCAAAATATAAAACATACTCCTTTTTTTTACTTGCCTGAATATTATAAGTATCATTAAAATTATGAATCATCACCGTTTTTTCTGCTAACACTTTATTCTTGTCTAATTTTCTTTTCATAAATTCTGAACAGCAAATTATTGCATCAAAATTTTTATAAATATGTAACCTATTCCAAAGCATAGCCTCAACGGTCCCTATGGCAGATTTAGCCAAACTATTATGTATGCATTTATTTTTTAAACAATTAAAAAACTTTCCATTTATACACAATTCACAATTTTGATGAAAATTAAGATTATAACACATATGATTCGGACATATTAATTGATAGTCATGTGCCGTATATATAATCCTGACTTTACTGTTATTATGTTTTCTCCACTTTATTATTTCAATTATAATTGATGGTGTAAGCTGATAATTGAAATTATTAATATGTACAACATCTGGTTTAAAATCATCAAGCACAGCCCTTATTTTCTTTCTTGCTTCAGACGAATATATAGTTTTTATTCCATAATTCAATTTGGATAACTTATTTCCATTATGAAAATCCATATCTGTTGTATACGAATTAATGTTATTACCTACACATCTCCCTTTATGTTCCATGCCAAAATATTGTACTTCATGGCCTATTTGCTGTAATAATTCACCCAATTTGAATATATATGTTTCAGAACCACCATTATGGTGTAGAAACTTGTTAACTATTAGTACTTTCATCTCATTAACCTTTCATATAAATCACTCGTCATATCAGCAGTTTTTTCCCAGCTATACTTATTGCATATATATCCTGCTGCAGTTGACTTATACTTTTCTACTATTTCAGGATCTTTACATAAAAGATTCATTTTATTATATAAATCTTTAACATTTCCTTTCCTGAAGGTTATTCCATTATCTTGCACTACTTCTTTACATTCCGGTATATCGGAAACCAGACAGCAGTTACCATAACTCATAGCTTCCAACAAGCTTAACGGCATTCCCTCCAAATCTGACGGTAATACATAGAAATAAGCATTACTATAAAGTTCCTCAAGAATTCTACCATTTACAAAACCTGTAAATATAAATTTTTCATCGTTTTCACATATTTTTTTTATATGTTTCATATATTCTTCCGTATCTGAAGCTCCGCCTGCAATGACAATTTTTTTATTTGTTTTTAATTTTTTAAAGGCAGGTACCAAATATCCTAACCCTTTCTCTGGTACAACTCTTGCTAGAAACAGAATATAATCATCTTTCTTTAATCCATACTTTTTACTTATCTCTTCTGGTTCAATTATTTCCGGCTTTGAAACGCCATTTGGAATAAATACCGTTTCACGTGAGTAAGTTTTTTCAAAATAATCTTTCATTGCACTACTTAAAACTATAATTTGGTCAGCGAATTTGACAGCACTTTTTTCACCTATTTTAATAAATTTAGCTCCAAGACTACCTTCCCATTTTTCTCTCTGCCAGTCTAATCCATGAATAGTGCAAACAACTTTTTTACCAAATAATTTAGGAATAAATGAAAAAAAAGCTGGTCCTTCTGCATGAATATGAACTATATCATAATTTCCAAATGCTGATTTTAATGCAGCAAAAAAAGATGATGTCAGAGCAGCAAAACCCTTTTTATTATATGTACATACATTCTTTATCTTTATTTCTTTAAACTCGTTAATATTCTTGCTATTTTTTTTCTTCCTATTAAAACAAGTTATATAATATCCTCTCTTTACAAGTCTTGTATATACTTCTTCTATAACAATTTCTATTCCGCCTTCTCTAGATGGAATAGTTTTATGTCCAAATACCGCAATTTTAATCTTATCTTTACTCATGACTGGTATCTCCCAAAAACATTTAATCTATATTATTCAGCAATGATTTTTTTAATGCCTCAAGATACCCATACGAATATTTTTCATCTGGTTCCAGATAAGCACCTTCTGCCCATTCGTTCCAAGCATTTATAAAAATCATATTTAACGCACTTTCTTTTTTCACTAATTCTGACATGTAGTCATAGAATTTATCTGGTGTTGCTCCCACAAACAAAGCACCGTTTTTATTTCTTGCTGTATTATCCCAGTCGACAAATGCGCCATTAATTATCTTTTCATTGTAAGGCTCTGAATTTAATATATAATTCCAGGCCTCATCATAATTATACTTCCTTAGTTGTGGTTTAGCATGACTATCTCTATATCTTCTTAACTTAATCCTGATATTGTCCAGATTCAGCTTATGAAGAATACTTTTGCACATCTCTTTAACCAAACTGCTTTCTTTTATAGACTGCAACGCCCAATATGTAGCTGGTTCAAATTTAACCGTATAATCTATATAACTATCATCAAAATACTTATCTATAAAAGAACTTGGATTCTGTCTTAAAATCAGCAAATCATTAAATCCTTCCTGTATTGCACGATTTTTAAAATATTTTACCATATCATTAAATTTATCTATCTGCTCTGGCTTATATATTAACAATAATGGCTTATTATCAACTTTTATATATCTGTCATCTTTAAAAAAATCCAATAAATATATAAAATGCTTTTCCCAGTCAATTTTATCGCCATAATCCTGTTCCATTATTATCTCTCTGTTCCCACCATCCCAGTTTCTGCTCCAGTTTTCATTCGCCCAGCTCAGACAAAAAGGAATGTCAACTTTACGATCATGTAACATATTTTCTACAGGTTTTTCCAGCAATTTCTTTCCATCTTTAAACCAATAGTGATAATAACAAAATCCATATACTCCATATTTTTTTGCCAGTTCTGCCTGCTTTTCCATAACTTCTACATGAGACAAATCATAATAATTCTCATGTAAAGGCACTTTAGGCTGATAATGTCCTGGAAATAATGGCCGTGCTTTTCTGGTATTTACCCATTCTGTAAAATTTTCTCCCCACCATTTATTGTTTTCTGGAATAGCATGATACTGTGGTAGATAAAATGCAATTACTTTCTTAGAATTTTCCTTAGAATTGTCAAACATTATTTTTTTCTCCATACTGTCTATAATAATATGATAACGCAAACATAAAGTATGATACTGAAGTATATGGATATCCATCTAAAAATCCCATAAGTAAGTATACTATTATGCCCAACCAAATCATCATCATAGGTTTATTCATATTGCTTAATTTTACATTTTTCATTCCGTCATATATAATTCTCAAATATATTAATATTCCTATTATACCTGAAGAGAACCATATATCCAAAAACAAATTGTGTCCATGATTAGCCTGTACATCCCAGATTGAAGACAATCCTATAATATTCTGAAATATTCCATCTTCAACTTTACCATATCCCCATAAAGGAATTTTATATAAACAGGGAACTAATTTATGCCATATTACTGTTCTGAAATTCAATGTACTATAGCTCTCTCTGCCAGTAATCATAGAAACAATAACATTATAAAGATCAAATTTGTATAACAGAATGAAGACAACTAACATAACAATTAATATTGTTTGTATTGAAAAAAACTGTCTTACTTTTTTACAATACATAAATATAAGATAGAGCATCATTAATAATATTAAAATTACAATTGCATTTCTCGAGTCGGTCATGATTTTATATGCTAATGCTCCACCCCAACACAACCTCGCTACTTGTGTTAATTTATTATAATGCAACATATCTATTGACCATATAATCACAATCATACAGACAATACTATATGCGGCATAATTATCATATCCTAAAAATGTTATCTGTTTATATAATCCCAAATTAACCGTTGAAATCTTTAATGCCCCAAAAATTATATCTATAAAAATATAACTTATAAAAACCTTTCTGATATCCATCAAATAAACTTCTGACCTATCTTTTATATAAAATATCAGATTGTATGCCAACAGAATCTGGGCTGATTCGCTTACAGCTCCTAATATATTGTTATTTCTATATAACAGTGTCGCAAAAATATATACTATACAAAAAAACAAACAATTCTTGGGATAATCTTTTTCCTTTATTACTGAGATAAAAAATATTAATGATACCAATAATGCCCCATATGCCCATATGCTGTTTAAAGTACTATTAATCTGTATATAATATGGTCGTATCATAAAAATCGCAGCTATAACAGCAAGCCATTTTTTATATTCTATTGTTATTAACATTATTTTCTCCTGCTATTATATCTTTAACATAATTTAGATAATTATCTCATTATATTATGACTCTGTCAATTAATACCATACAGACTTCATATGTCTTCATGTGTCATATTTTCACTCATAATTCATTTTAAAAAACCCGCAACAGAAACATCTGTTACGGGTTTTTGTTTAATGGTATATTATAGAGTTTTTACTTAACAGTTCCATTAACAACTGTATACTTAGTTCCATTATATAAAACTT
>OGNY01000045.1_pt1 | contig 129230 bp, 115 predicted proteins | sample 1573551 | NCBI WGS metagenome assembly OGNY01 (sample SAMEA2581885, study PRJEB24529) | metagenome | biome: Human gut stool | place: China | collected 2011
CTTTGCCCACACCCACGACCTTTGAAAAGGTCGACCAAACTTTTATAATTGCTTGATAAAGCAATCAGCCAAACAATAATTTCCCACAACTTTTGATAAAAACCAAAATTTTTACATAAAAATGCGAGCATACTTTTGGTATGCCCGCAAAATTAGAATTTAAACTTTAAAATCACTCTTCGTAAGTGCCTGACCAAGCCTGTGCTTTTCCGTCATAAAGATTTTTACCTTCTACAACCTTTACATTCTTAGTCTTTTTAACCCAAGTGCTTTCTGTATTCTTAAAAAGGAAACTTTCTGTACCCGGATAAATAGGTTCGGGAAGTTCGTATTTCCAGATGTCTGTGCCCTCAATTTGAGTCATTTTATATGCCTCTTCGTAAAGACCGTTGCCCCAACCGTAAATATAAACTTCTCCCCACTTTGTTTTTGAATTATCAAAATATACTACATCAAGTGTCCATTCGGGAGCCTCTTCTTTTACATACGGACCGACTGTTGCAGTTGCTTTGTCTGTTGCTTCATCAACGCTTTCAAGGTTGTAGCAATTGTTTGTACTGCTTACAGTTGCTGCCCAAGCGTTGTATACAGGGCCTGAACTTGACGCCTTTGTCATTTCGTCAACCATATCTAATGCTCTGTAGAAAGTAACATTTGTAAGTGTGTTTGCTACCTCTGCCTTAAATACATTCGGATAATCGTCGGTATCCTGCTCAAGCAGATAAGACTTCTTTGTATCGTTATCAAAAGCATAGAGATTTGTACCCATTGATGTCATCCAAGGAAGCTGTGTCTTTAAGTAAAGTGTGTAAGTAGAAGGTGCGGGAGCAGTTGTCGGCTGTGTAGAAGGCTTGGTTGCCTCTGTAGGTTTTGCAGGCTGTGTAGGCTGTGTAGGTTGTTCAGCCTTATAAACTTCGCCTGTTTTGCCTGTGTCCTCTCTAATACCGGAAATATATCTCTGGATCATTGTTACATCTCTGATATCTACAACACCGTCAGCTGTAACATCGCTCAATGCATATATAAGCTGTGACGGCTTTACGGACTCTGCAACAATAAACTGGAGTGAGGTTACATCCTGAACATTAAATTTTCCGTCTGTGTTTACATCGCCGTATTTATATGTTTTGTCGCCTCTTGTAACTTCGGTTGCAGGCTGTGATTCAACTGTAGGTACAAGTGTTGTTTCTTCCCATGAAGTTGTCTTTGTAAGACCGAAAATTCTAGAAGTTCCTTTTAATTTAAGGCCTTTTTCCGACGGATACTGACGAGGAGCAGAGTTTACATTTGAGCTGTCGCAGAAGATAACTCTTGTGTTTGCAGAGTGTGCAAGGTCAAAATTTGACTCAGACTCGTTTTCATCTGCATCTGTTGCAATACAGGTTGTAGGAACTTCTGCATAGTAATAACCTGTTGCCTTATCATAGTTCATCTTTGTACCAGGCCAGTTTGATGCCTTATAAGTTTCTTCCTTTGAAGATTCCTCGTCATAGATGTAAACATAGTAAGGAGCTTTCCATTTTGAGCTTGTTTCTCTTTTTTCAGAAGCAAAGAATACATACACACCTGAACTTGCAGATTTCTGCTTGGTATATTTGTAAGTAGTGGTTGTTGTATTTTTGCCGTCTGTTGCTGTAAGAGTAAGGTTGATTGTTTCGCCGTAAGCGTAGTCTGAACCTACTCTGATTGCAATGTCACCTGTGTAAGCTACAGGCTTAGAATTGTCAATGCAGTATGTACCTGATGATGCGTTGTCAAGACCGAGGTTGAGTGTAATTGTGTCACCCTTGAAATCACCGCTCTCTACAGAACAAGTATTTCTCGGAGTTGTTGTGCCGTTGTAAACAACAGCTACACCTGTTGAACCGATATTACCTGTAAGAACACCGTTAGCTACAGTGAATTTAGCGCCTGAAACTGTATCTGTGTAAGTACCGTTTGCAAGGCCTGTGCCTGAAATACTTACAGACTTTTCGTTGCCGTCGCAGTTAGCAAGAACTACACCGCTTGTGCCTCTTGCAACATAAGCTACATTGTCAACTGCACCGAGTTTTTCACTCTGACCAACAAAGAGGTTATGGAATTTATTAATTTCAGAAACAGCTGTGCTCTTATAAGTTATATCGCCTGCTGCCTCACCCATTAACGATGCACCCGGACGGGCAAAGTAAAGAGAAGTAGCGTCTTTTCTTGCGGCTATGATAGCCCATGCTTTAGTGATGTTTTCGTCAGATACTTTAGCGGTATTGCTGATACCGCCTGCACCCGACTCGCCCTCGTATGTATCGTGCGACTCTGCCCAAAGAACTACATCGGAAGCGGCAACGCCTGACTTGTAGCTTGAGCTTGCGGCATTTGATGCCTTGCCTTTTACCACATTTGCGAGTACAGAGTCACCTGTTTTGTTATCTGTTACATTAATGTACTTTGTGTAAGAACTGTAACTTCTGCCGGAACCGCAGTTGTTAAGAATCTCACCGTAAATATAAAGATTGTCGCCTGTTTTTGCTTTGTAATATGAGCCTGCAGACTCTGTAATGTTCTTCCAATAATCAGAAGCATAGTCACCGTCATCGGGAGTTTCAATGTGTTTTGCCGCATCAAAACGGAAGCCGTCAACACCGCAGTCGATACATTCCTTAAGGAGTGAGATAACCTTATCCTGAACAACTTTGCTGTTTGTGTTGAGGTCAGGGCAGGAAGTAACATGTCCCTGAACTACATTTTTTACACTGCTGTCTGATGCAACAATATCGTTGTTACGGAAGAAAGCACTTGCATTGTCGTAAATTTCAGGATCATATGTTTTAACCTGTGAGCTTACAACATTAGGTGTATCTTCGCTTTCATTGCCCATATGGTTAGAAACAATGTCGCAAATAATTTTTACACCGTACTTTTCAGCCTCTGTACAAAGGTCTTTGAGTTCGTCTTTTGTACCGAACCATGCGTTTTTAGCTACAGAAAGGCTTACAGGCTGATAAAGTTTCCACCACTGACCTGTAACATCTCTTGATGTTGAGTAGTCTTTCGGCTGCTGAACAGGTGAAGTCTGAACTGTAGAATAACCGGCTGCTGCAATTGCAGGCAGGTTTTCCTTAATTGTTTTGTATGACCAGTTAAAAGCGTGTAAAATTACGCCGTCCTGAACATTCCTTTGCAGATTATTGTTCGCTGCGGAAACCGCATTATCATTTTCAACTGCGGATGCGGTCAATGCCATTGCAGATGCAGAAGAAACGATAGTTGCCGCAAGCACAATGCTTGTCAGCTTTTTAAGTTTACTCATAAACGAAATCCGTCCTTTCCAAGTATTTGATTTCCTTTTAATTATACCAAAATACTCCACAAAAATATATGTTTTATTTTAACAAATTAACCGCAGTATTTTTAGTTATTATAACAAAGAAACGCTTTATTATATACGCAAGAAACAAGCTTAGTAAATAAATTTATTTTTTATTTGAATCGGACAAAAAATTCGGCTCACGCCGCAAGTTTCTCGTGGCAGTTATTTCTTGTCTGTTTGTATTCTTATTTTACTCTCCGTACATTTTCAAACAAAGTGCAGAGCAGAAATAGATGGTAAAACCTACAAAGCCGAGATTACAGTAAACTAATAACTATAAAGGACGAATTAATATGAAATTTAAAAGAGTTTGCATAGCATTGATAATATAAAAAGGCTTGTGAAAAAATTAGATGTAAGCTATGATCATCTGTTTTTGCAGTTTCAAGATAAGAAAACAGTAAAAAAGATAAATGAAATTGTGAAAGATAAAATAAGATTTTAAAAGGCTGTTACAAAATTTGTAGCAGCCTAAAATATTGCACAATTAAAACAATAATACATAGTGCAATTAGATGAATTTATGCAAATTGATTAATTGTCGTTGCTTATTTATCTTTTGTATGGTAGAATTATGCTGAGGTTAAATATGGAAATGTTACTGGTAAATTTCACGGAACCGTTAATAAACAAATTATTACGAATACAGCCTTATCTGTGTTTTGGCAGAATAAATTAAATTGTAGCTGTTATGAATTTGATATATTAAAAGTTTCAGAGTAATTAATACATAATGATTACTGTATTTGTAAATTTCTAAGGAGAAAGTGATATTATGAAAGTAAAAAAGAAATTGTCACCGTTACTCATATGTTTAATTATATTATCTGCTTTGCTTTTGATTATTGCATTTTTTGTTTTGAGCAAAGAAAAAGTTGACCTTAAACCGGATAGCGATACTTCGTACTATAACAGCTATGAATACGGTTGTAACAGTATGCGTATTTATAACGGTAAAAGGTTTCCTATGTCAGATGATTATATGGTATATAAGGACGGCAATTTATATGTAAAAGACCCTATGTATTTTAGGGCTGATATTTATTATTCTGACAGAAAAGAAAATGTTTCAACTTCAATTACTTCGCAAAGAATAGAGAATATTGAAGTTTATTGCGATGACGGCAGTTTGTATATGGAAAATCACGCAACACAAGAAAAGCAAAAATTAGATGAACAAAGCCAAATCCTTTTCTTTGATGGCGACAGGGTTTTATATTCAGTTGACAAAAAGAAACTTGTAATTGTTGATGCTAAGAATATAAACGACAGGAAAGAAATAGATTATATCGGTGAAATATTCTATATTTCTATAAACAGCAATACACTTAATGTTATTACAAAAAATGAATACAAATATGAAATTTTTCAATATGATGTGGATACATATTTGCAGAAATCACACTTCGAACATAGTACATTGAGTAACTTGGACGAGCCGGCTATTATTAATGATTACTTTTTATATTGCTGCAAAGATCTGATAAACACTTCTGAAGAATGTACTTTCTTAAAATACAATTTAAAAACCGGAGAAATATCACGAGCAGCCTTACATAATTATGTTCAATCAGTTACTTACAATAATAATAAAATTTATTTTTCGGCTGAAAAGTCAGAGTGGAATATAGTAAGAACAACCGTTGAGGATGAAAATAACGGTTTGTGGGAGGTCGATATAGAAACCGGAACTAAAAAGAAGCTTTCTGATGAATGTGTATTTGACGATTTGCTTGCAACAGAAAATTATCTTTATTGCTACAGAATAGACTATTTACTGCCACGAGGAATGGCTAACGATTGGTATAAGGGATATAGTTTAAAGCAAATTCCAATTAATTAGCAAAAATTTAATATTGTAATTGTGATTATAAAAAGTTAACAAAAATGTATTCTTGGTCAAATGCCAATAATCTAAAATTCACTTGCTACGAAAACGGTAAACGCATAGTAATTTATGATGTTTGTCAAATAGCCCGTGATTATAGGACTGGCAATGAATGGCTTAATGATTTACATACCACTAATTACGAATTAAATAGAGGATATGATTTAGATAGTTATAATTGTGTTTAATCTTCAATGGATATATTACTTCAAGGAACCTTTAGTAGTGAAAGTAAAAAAATACAAGGATAAAATCAAAAGTATATATGGTAATGTATTTAAGCTTGATTTTTATCCCAATAAAGTTTACAACAAATTAATTGATTGTTAAAAGTTTAGAGGTGTTAAATATGATGCATCACATATACACTCCGATTATTACACTGTTTTTTATAATCGTTATAGCATTTTTGGAAACAATTTTAGCAAATTGCGTATCTGTATATATAATTAATTCCAAATTACCAAAGCCACTTCTAAGTAGTGAATACAATAATACAATTTGGAAAATTTTAGGCTGTTGCTTTTTAGCAGAATCGATTTCAATGGTTATTCTTTCGATATTATTTCCTGTAATTTTAGGTGAATCCATTAAATATGCAGTACAAAATTCCGTTATACTACTTATATATATGATAACAACAGGAACTAACTATTCAAATTTACAGAGTATATTATTTACTATTTCGACCATATTTTTATCATCTGTAATAATATTCTTACTTTGCAGATTTTTTATATTTAAAAATCTTGATTTATTAGAAAAAAAGAAACGATATTCATTACTTATTGCAATTATGTCGGCTCCATATTTTTTGTTAATTCCATTCGGAAATATTTTGAATTTTATTATTATGATATTATATAGCGTGTAAAAACTTTAAATTATTGACTCTGATATGACTAAAGCACATACCTCGGACTGTGATCTTGCAAATATAAATCCGTTCCGTTATCGAGGATATGTGTATGACAGTGAAACCGGTTTGTATTATCTCAAGAGCCGTTACTATGATCCGGTTACAGGCAGATTTTTAAATGCAGATATGTATTGTGACACTCAATCAAATATCTTTGGAACAAATATGTTTGCATACTGCAACAATAACCCTGTAAATCAAAGAGACCCTGAGGGTACAGACGCTTATTGGGTACAATTCGGTAATGCGGTTAGATTATTTGATACTTCAATTACGAATTAAATAGAGAATATGATTTAGATAGATATAATTGTGTTCAAGTTTCAATGGAAGTTTTATTAGAAGGCTCGTTTAATAAGCAGTATGTTAAACATAAAAATAAAATAGAGTCATACAACTTAGAATTCATTCCAAACAATATATTCGGTGAATTAAAAAAATCAAATAACGAAAGGTTATTTTACTATGGATATAATTTTATATATATTACCGGTTTTTCTCATAGTTTTGCTTTTGCCAAAATATTTTATGGTACTGTTGGCGAAATGCGTGGATAACGCTTTGTTTAGAGAAAAAATAATTGATAAAGAAATCAGGAGAAAACTTTACCGCAATGGAGTGTTTGCTGATCTAATAGCATCTTTTAGTATGATTGTGATAAGTTTTATTAAGAATTTGAGTGATTTGCCGAGTTATTTTTCAGGTTTTGAAAATTATGTTGTGTATTTTAGTATGAGTCTTTTCTCGTTTATGTATGCGCCTGATTATTCCCAACAGAATTCATTTTTCATTTCATTTATTTTTATTCTGGTGACAATTGCAATATCCGCACTTATCAGCTTGTTTTTTGATTATTTTACAATTTTCAGAAATCCGGATCTAACAAAAAAGCAAAAAATCTGTACTTTGCTGATTTTTGTGTTAATGACTGCTCCATACTATTTCCTGATTTCTCCTACTTTATTTTATAATTGATATATATAATAAAATCCTTTTTATAAATACAATTTGATAACCGGAGGTTTTTCACGAATAGTTGAACATAATTATCTTACTAAGAGCAGAGGAAAACAAGATTATGATGAAGAAGATATATTTACACTAATGATGGTTTATGCTTCCAAAAAATGGTATTGATGAAAGGTTGAAACTTTGGGAAACGCTGATTAAATATAAGCCATACGAAAAGCTAAAATCAAATTAAGTAGGTGATTTAATGAATATTACATTTATGGTAGTAACAACATTTTTATTTTTCTTTGGATTAATATTTTTAGGCAAGCTTATAATTTCCGGCTATGTTACATACCTCCTTTCGGTTAAGTTTGGCGATGAATACATAACTTCTCAGATGAAGAGAGATATCTATATATTTGGCATTGTGGCTGACTTAGCAGCGATTGGCATTGTTTCTTCGGTTTTAATAATTTTAAGCAATACTACAAATATCTCTGTAATTCAAATTGATGATATAACATTTCTGCAGTATTACTTCTGTCTGTTCTTCTATGCCATTTATCCTGAATATTCATACTTGGGCGTTAACAATCAAGCATTTGCTGAGGGCTTTTACATTATTCTTGCCTTGATTGCGGTTTCTCTCATAGCAAGCTGTATTATGTATTACTTTTTCGTGTTCAGAAAATCCGAATTAAGCAAGCCAAAAAAATTCTATTCGGTTTTTATTTTAACTATTACAACTGCACCGTATTATTTCCTATTTTCATTTGCAAGTTTTGGAAGCTCTATGGCTTTGCTATAAGTCATAGAACAGTAGATTAATATCAGCGGATAATAGTTGGTATAAGGGATATAGTTTAAAGCAAATTCCAATTAATTAGCAAAAATTACAACTTAAAATTAAAAAATCAACTAAAGGCTGTTACAAAATTTGTAGCAGCCTTTAATACTATGATAATAATTAAAACCCGACTTTTCTACATAAAGTCTAAAAGTGTGATACAATACAAAATAATGTTAGCCTGTCAAAAGTATGAAAGAATAGAGATAAAAAGACTCTATTCGAGCCAACTTGTGAAAGTTCGCATAAACCGCCAATAGAACAATCACCCTGTTGGGAGATAGTGTGACATAGACTGTAGAGTATGAAAGCGTTAAATACCTACACCTGTTCATTGTCGAGAAAAGTTTTGACTGAACGCCAAAAAACTTTTATTAATTAAAAAAAGGATAGTCTGAAGTATAAAACCTCAGACTATCCTTTGGCGGAGGACAAGGGATTTGAACCCTCGCGCCGCGTTAGCGACCTACTCCCTTAGCAGGGGAGCCTCTTAACCACTTGAGTAATCCTCCGTGTAGTTAAACTACAAAAAATATTGAATAAATGGCGGAGAGAAAGGGATTCGAACCCTTGGTCCCTTGCGGGATCACTAGTTTTCAAGACTAGCTCCTTAAACCACTCGGACATCTCTCCGTATTGAATGTTATCGCAACTCAACAATATTTATTATATCACTTTGTGATATATTTGTCAACAGTTAAAATAAATTTTTATATAAAATATTTTAAACCGTATATATAAAGCGATAAGAAAATCGGCAATCAAGTGGCGGAGAGAAAGGGATTCGAACCCTTGGTCCCTTGCGGGATCACTAGTTTTCAAGACTAGCTCCTTAAACCACTCGGACATCTCTCCGTATTGCCGATTATCTTACGCAACGATATATTTTATACCATTTTTTCAGCCGTTTGTCAAGATTTTTTTGAATTTTTTTCAAACTTTTTCAAAATTCTGTAAATTTATTCTTTTTCCGCCGCCTCACGCTTTGAAAAAACACAGCCGCAGTAATTTTGTCTGTACAAATTATGTTCGGCAGAAAGTACGATTGAGCGTTTGTAACCCTCTTTTTTCTTAAAATCACTGTTTAACCACTTTACATCGTAAACATCAGCGAAACGCTCGCCTATTTGATTCAGTAACGGTGCGTTTTTCAGCGGACTTATCGTCAAAGTGGTTGTAAAGTAATCGAAATTCATTTCCCGGGCCATGCGGGCGGTCTTTTCAAGGCGCAGTTCAAAGCATTTTTTACACCTTTCCCCTCCCTCGGGTTCATTTTCAAGACCTTTTACGGCAGAAAAATATTCTAAAGGAGAATATTCGCCCTCAATAATATTTACGGGATACTTAAAATTCATTTCGGAAATAAAGCGTTTTTCTTCGTTTAATCTGTGCTGATATTCAGCCTTTTCAGAAATATTGGGATTATAAAAGAAAACCGTGATTTTAAAATACTGCGACAAATACTCAAGACAATAGCTTGAACAAGGCGCACAACAGACATGCAAAAGCAGTGTCGGAACAGTATTTGTCTTTTGAAGATTTGAGATTATTCCGTCAAGAATTTTCTGATAATTTACCTTGTTCATCGCTCGTCCTTATTTCTGTGCCAAAATCATATTCAAAAGTTCGTCGGCGGTTGCGGCAACCTGCGGAGCTCCTGCCTCCGTAAGCTCTTTTCTGCCTCTGAATCCCCATTCAACGCCAAGCATACTTACGCCTGCATTCTTTGCGGTGAACACATCAACATCGCTGTCGCCGATATAAATACACTCGCTCTGCTTTACATTGTGCTTGCTCAAAATTGCGTTTAAAGCCTCGCCGTCGGGTTTGCACTTATATTCCTTTTTGTTGCCCCAAGCCTCGGTAAACTTATGGTTCGGGAACACTTTTGCAAGGATAGCGCCGACAAATTCATCGGGTTTGTTTGAAAGTACGGCCGTCATAATGCCGTTTTTGTCGAGCTGCTCCAAAAGTTCGGTACAGCCCTTGTACTCGGCTGTATGGTCGTTGCTGTGAGCGCCGTAGTAAGTGTTAAATCCATTCATAACCGTATCAAAAAGTGCCTTATCTTCGCTTTTCTCGCCCATTGCACGCTTTACAAGCATTTCTCTGCCGTTGCCTACAAAATGATTGTATTTCTCCATAGGATGTACAGGCAAGCCTGCCTGCTTAAGTCCCTCATTGGTGGCAATACCAAGGTCAACAAGAGAATTTACAAGTGTGCCGTCCAAATCAAATACTACCATTTTTACCATATCAAAGACCTCTTTCCTGTTCAAACAAAATTGCACGGCAAGGCGCAGCCTCAAGACCGCCAAGCTTAATAGGAAATGCAAAAAGCTCATAGTCGCCGTCTGCTATATCCGATAAATCAAGGTTTTCCAAAATCGCAATGCCTGCATTTGCAAGGATTTTGTGCGTTTCGTTCTCGTCATATTCGGGTGCGATTGACTGTGCGTCCGTGCCAATCATAACCACATCGCTGTCAGCGAGCACTCTGGCGGCAAAAGCAGACACAAAAGCCTTGCAGTTGCCGTGCAAAAGCAGTTTCTTACGGCTGTGCGCAAGAATTTTGTCCATATCTTCGCCCGTAAGAATACCGTTGACCGTGACTACCGTACATTTGCCCGTAAAGGTATTAAGGCGCATTTTGGATATAGAACTGCCATCGCTCGAAAAATGCAGAGGAGCGTCAATATGAGTGCCTGTGTGGGTGCTCATACTAATGGCAGAAAGATTGTAATCATCGCCGTTTTCAATGCTTTTTATTCTGTTTACCTCGGTCTGCGGGTCGCCCTCGTAGACCTTACTTGTGAGAATATCCCTTGAAATATCGTGAATTATCAAGCTATGCACCAACTTTTTGTCTTAATACATCTATTATACTATATAATTACAAAAAATTCAAATACAAAAGGGACTGCCTTTCGACAGCCCCGTAAATTTATACATTTATCAAATTCTTGCAACGCCTGTTTCAATAGCGGCTTTTTTAACAGCCTCGGCAACAGTTTTACCGATTCTCTTATCGAAAGCCTCCGGAAGAATGTAGTCGGCATTAAGCTCACTGTCGCTTACAAGTGAAGCGATTGCAAATGAAGCGGCAACCTTCATCTCTTCGTTGATGTCGCTTGCACGGCAATCAAGGGCACCTCTGAAAATGCCCGGGAAAGCGAGAACATTGTTAATCTGGTTCGGGAAGTCACTTCTGCCTGTACCTACAACGGCAGCGCCTGCTTTCTTGGCAAGGTCAGGCATAATTTCAGGAGTAGGATTAGCCATAGCAAAGAGGATTGGGTCTTTTGCCATAGAAGCAACCATTTCTTCGCTTACACAGCCTGCGGCTGAAATACCGAGAAATACATCTGCGCCCTTCATAGCGTCTGCGAGTGTGCCTGTCATATGCTCAAGGTTTGTAATCTCTGCCATTTCACGCTTAACGGCATTAAGTCTTTCGTCACCCTTGCAGATGATACCCTTACTGTCGCAAAGAGTAATGTTCTTAACGCCCATATTGAGGAGGTGCTTGGCAATGGCAATGCCTGCTGCGCCTGCGCCGTTCATAACAACCTTTATGTCCTCAAACTTTTTGCCTACAAGCTTTAAAGAATTGATAAGTCCTGCGGCAACGATTACGGCTGTACCGTGCTGGTCATCGTGGAAAATCGGAATATCGCACTTTTCCTTAAGCTTTTTCTCAATTTCAAAGCAACGGGGAGCGGCAATATCCTCAAGGTTAATACCGCCGAATGAACCGCTGATAAGGTAAATTGCATTTACGATTTCGTCAACATCTTTACTTCTTACGCAGATAGGAAATGCGTCAACATCGCCGAACTCTTTAAAGAGAGCGCATTTGCCCTCCATAACAGGCATACCTGCCTCGGGGCCGATGTCGCCAAGACCGAGAACCGCTGTACCGTCTGTTACTACTGCAACAAGATTGTTTCTTCTTGTAAGCTCAAAAGACTTGTTGTAGTCTTTCTGAATTTCAAGACAAGGCTCGGCAACACCCGGTGTATATGCAAGAGATAAATCCTCGGCATTAGAAATAGGAACTCTTGATATTACCTCGATTTTACCGTTCCATTCGTAATGCTTTTCGAGTGATTTCTGTCTTATGTCCATTATAAACTCTCCTTTGTTACAAATCTTTATTTATTATAAACTGAAAAATCGGATATATCAAGCTATTTTATGAAAATTTAAGTTGACATTTTGCAAAAAATCATATAGTATTATAGATGTGAGTGTATTGAACAGCTGCGGGAAATTGCCGAAAGGCGTTTTGCGAGGAAAGTCCGGGCTTCATAGAGCAAAAATAACGGCTAACGGCCGCCGGAGGCGACTCCAGGGATAGTGCAACAGAAAATTACCGCCACTTTTGTGGTAAGGATGGAAAGGTGAGGTAAGAGCTCACCGGAGATAGCGAGAGTTATCTGCCGTGTAAACCCTATTTGAAGCAACACCGTGGTAGGACATTATACGCTTGCTCGGCGTGTCCTTAGGAGGTGGCATTGAGCAGTTCCGGCAACGGGCTGCCAAGATAGATAGCTGTTCACGACAGAACCCGGCTTACAGATACAGTCATATTTTTTAAAGACTGCTGCATTTTTGCAGTGGTTTTTATTTTTTTGCTTTTTGCGTTCTGTTCTGAATGTCAGCATTAGTAAATTATGGTTTATCGGAGTGTCGGTCGGGCATTGAAATTTAGCTAACGCTAAATTATCCTCCCAAAAACTAAAAAGTTTACTCAATTTTTTCAAAATTAATGCTTTTCAGCATATAAAATTCACTGTTATATTGCAGTAAAAATACTTAAACGGAGAAAATACAAAAGCACTCACAATCGGCGACCGACTGCGAATGTTCGGTTAGTATTTTTTAATAAGTTTTCTTTATTTAGTTTTATTAGGGTTCAGATTATGAAGCAGGCAGGTGCAAAAAATAAAGCGGTTATCCTCAATATTTTAAGCACCCTACTGCATTGATTTTTTAAGGTTGAGCGTTTCTCTTTGTAAAATAATCCACAAGATTTGCTCTTGCAAAACCTTCGTTGTAAAAATTCGGGTTGAGTTCATATATAAAAGAAGTGTTCTGCTCCTTACCGAATTTGCTCGCACGAAAGCCGCCGGACTTTGAGATAATCTCTCTGTCCTCAAGTTTTCGCACACACTTGCGTACTGTATTGTCTGACATTGCGCAAGCTGTAGCAATTGTATGAATAGACGGATAGCAAATGCCTGTATCGTCACTGCAACGCACAAGATAGCTTAAAACGGCAAGCTCGGACGGAGTGAGCATAAGGCAGAAAACCTCGTTTGGTAATGTAAAAAAGTTTTTAATGTTTTTCAAAATTATCACCTCAATTACATTGCAAAAAAAGGTAAAAGTTGCACTAATTGCAATAATTTTTCTGAAAATATTTTTGAAAATTTTAGAATTACGGTTTAACTAACTGTTTAGACAAAAAAATCTCCCGATACGCAAGATTAATGCAATATCGGGAGATTTGATTTTAAATTATTTTATAAAGCCCTGTACAAGTACAATAAGCACAAGAATCGGGAGTACGAATTGGAAATAAGGCTTTAAAAATCTTGCAAATTTCATACCCTTGCCTGTATTACATTCAGTAAGGTAATTGTCAAAGCCCCAACCGAATTTTGTAACGCAGAACAGCAGATAAATAAGCGAGCCGACAGGCAACAAAATATTGCTTACAAGGAAGTCCTCCATACCGAGAACATTCTGACCAAACAGCTCAAAACCGCTCCAAATGTTAAATCCGAACACACAAGGCAGGCTTGCAATCAGAATTATAACGGCGTTGATAATCACTGATTTTGTGCGGCTGATTTTGAACATATCAATGCAGAACGAAATAATATTTTCAAACACGGCAATGATTGTTGAGAAACAGGCAAATGTCATAAAGAGGAAGAACAGTGTGCCCCAAATTCTTCCGCCTGCCATATTTACAAATACATTTGGCAAGGTAATGAATATGAGTGCAGGGCCTTGGTCGGGCTCAACTCCGTATGAGAAACACGCAGGGAAAATAATAAGTCCCGCCATAATTGCCACAAAAGTATCGAGTGCGCAGATTTTCACGGACTCGCCCGGAAGAGTATTGTCCTTTGACATATAACTTCCGAAAATTTCCATAGCCGCAATACCGAGGCTCAAAGTAAAGAAGCTCTGATTCATAGCGGCGGAAACAATGTTGCCGATACCTATTTCGGATACTTTTTCAAAATCGGGAACAAGATAAAACTTAAGTCCCTCGCCTGCACCGCTAAGCAAAATGCTGTTTACGGCAAGTGCGAGAATGAGCACGAGCAAAGCAATCATCATAACCTTGCTCACCTTTTCTATTCCCTTTTGAATACCTCTGCTGCACACCAAAAAGCCGAGTATGGTAATAATAGCCATCCATATAACCATTTCAATCGGGTTTGACTGCAACTGAGAGAATACACCGCTGACTTGCTCAGAGGTCATTCCGCTTTCAAAAGTGCCTGTTGCAAATTTGTAAAAATAGCTTGTCATCCACCCTGAAACGGTTGTGTAGTACATCATCAGCAGATAACAGCCAAGCATACAGAACCAACCGTGAATATGCCATTTGCTTTTTGGCTTTTCAAGTTTTTTGTAGCCGAGTACGGCGCTTTTTCGGCTTGCTCTGCCCACTGCAAGCTCCATTGTCAATACGGGAATACCCATAAGAACAAGGAAAACGAGGTAAAGCAAAACGAACAGACCGCCTCCGTTTTCGCCTGCAACATACGGGAATCGCCATACATTGCCGATACCGATTGCACAGCCCGCACTTACAAGAATAAATCCAAGCCGTGACTTAAAACTTTCTCTTTCCATAGAAACTCTCCTAAAAACAAACTGTTACAATTATATAAAAAATAATCATACACTGTCAAGCATAATGTAAAATATTTATCTGTATTTTAATTTTCGCTTAATGGCACATAGAGCTTATTTTTCGGGATTTTGTCACCGAAGTTATCGCAAAGTTTCCATTCGATCGGTTTTTCGCTTAAATTCATTTTAGATTTATAAGCCATCTTGCTTTGAAGCTGTTTTTTCGGCATAAGATAAGTTTTGCTGTCTTTGATAAACACAGTACCCGTTTCTATAAAGCAAAAAGTGACATTGTACTTTTCACATTCCTCTCTAAGGTGCTTTACCCAATCAAAATTACACGGTCGTGCGCCGTCATAGTTTTCTTCGCCGCACCAACACTCATACAGCCTATGCATAGAGCTTTACCTTATTAAATTAAAGTTTTTCTGCCCAATCGGCAAGGGCTTTTTCGCTCATTCCGTTGATTACTTTACCCTCAACCCAATTTGCGCCCGGGCAGCTCGGCTTTAGATTTGCCAAAGTCTTACCCATTCCGCTGCCGCCGGAAGTTGCAAACGGAATAACCTTTTTACCGTCTAAGTCAACATTTTCTACAAATGTGTTGATAATTGTTGGAGCAACATACCACCAGATTGGGAAACCGATAAAAATTGTATCGTAATTCGCAAGACTGTTAGGAAGCTGGGCAATCTGCGGACGAAAGCTTTTATCGTTCATTTCAACCGAAGAACGGCTGTTTTTGTTTGTCCAGTCGAGGTCGGCTCTTGTGTAAGGCGTCTGCGGCTTGATTTCAAACAAGTCTGCGCCTGTTGCCTTTGCGAGTTTTTCTGCCATTGCCTTAGTGTTACCGCTTGGCGAAAAATATGCTATTAACTTTTTCATTATAATCAACCTTTCAAAGAAATTCAGCTTGTATTTAAACTGTATTTATATTATACTCCTTTGTTTTACAAATGTCTAATGCCTATTTCAAATTGCTTGCTATGCCATTTGGTAATCACAAAAAAGCAAGGCGGAAATTAAACCGCCTTGCTTAAATTATTTTTTATTGCATTTTAGCGTGCAGGCTGAGCAATTACCGCCACACTTTGAAATCATCTTATCCTTTTTAGCTTTTCTTACGGCGAGAATAACCAAAAGAGCTACAATTACTAAAATTATAATACTCGGTATATCCATATTCGCCCTCCGTTAAGTCAAGCCAAAGGCAAGACCGACTGCGTGAATAAGAAAAGCCACACACCATGCGATTGCGCACTGAATAATAACAGTTGCGACAGCCGCCTTAGTGCCGCCCATTTCTCGCTTTACGGTTGCAATAGCGGCAACGCAAGGAGTGTAAAGCAAAGTAAATACAAGGAATACAGCGGCGGTAAAAGGAGTAAACAATGTACTTACAAGCTCGGCATCTCCGCCCATAAGTACAGTAAGTGTAGACACAACGCTTTCTTTTGCTGTAAAGCCTGTAATGAGAGCTGTTGATACTCGCCAATCGCCAAATCCGAGCGGAGCAAAAATAGGAGCAACCAAGCTGCCAATCATTGCAAGCAGGCTCTGTTCGGGTGATTCGGCAACATTAAATCTTGCGTCAAAGGTCTGCAAAAACCAAATTATAATTGACGCTACAAAAATAATTGTAAATGCCTTTTCTATAAATCCCTTTGCCTTTTCCCAAATGAGATGCACAACGCTCTTTGCCGATGGAAGTCGGTAATTAGGCAGCTCCATTACAAACGGAACAGGCTCGCCCTTGAACTTTGTGCTTTTTAAAATCAAAGCATAAATAATGGCACAAATAATGCCGAATATGTATAGTCCCACCATTACAAGCGCCTGATACTGCCTTGGGAAAAACACGCTTATAATCAGCGTATAAATCGGCAGTTTTGCACTGCAACTCATAAACGGAGTGAGCAGGATTGTCATTTTTCTATCTCTTTCGCTTGAGAGTGTTCGTGTTGACATAATTGCAGGAACAGAACAGCCAAAGCCTATAAGCATTGGCACAAAACTTCTGCCCGACAGTCCTATTTTTCTTAACAGCTTATCCATTACAAAGGCAACCCTTGCCATATAACCTGTATCCTCAAGTATAGACAAAAAGAAAAACAGAGTTACGATTGTAGGCAAAAAGCTGATTACACTGCCCACACCGTTGCATATGCCGTCTACCACAAGCGAATGCACAACAGGGTTAATCTGTACGGCGGTGAGTGCGTTGTCTATAAGCGATATAACAGAATCTACGCCTAAACTCATTAGGTCAGAGAGCCATGCGCCCACAAGGTTAAAGGTCATAACGAATATGAGTGCCATAATTGCAATAAAGCAAGGAATAGCGGTATATCTGCCCGTAAGCAATCGGTCAATTTTCATACTTCGCTTATGCTCTTTGCTTTCGTGCGGACGGACAACTGTTTTTTGACACATTTTTTCTATAAAGCTGAATCGCATATTTGAAATGGCGGCCTCTCGGTCAAGTCCCGTTTCATCTTCCATTACGGATACAATCTGCTCAAATGCCTGCTTTTTGTCATCGGTCAGGTTAAGCAGCTTTTCAATAGGCACATCGTTTTCTATCAGCTTTGTTGCGGCAAATCGCAGCGGCAGTCCCGATTGCTTTGCCTCAGGCTCTATCATATGCACTACGGCGTGTATGCAGCGGTGAACCGCTCCGACAGGGTCTTTTTTATCTACACTGTCTGTGCAAAAATCTATTCGCCCCGGCTTTTCCATAAATCTTGCCACATGAAGTGCGTGACTTACAAGCTCGTCTATACCCTCATTTTTTACGGCTGAAATAGGAATAACAGGTATTCCGAGAATTTGCTCAAGCTCGTTTACTCTGATACTTCCGCCGTTTTCTCGCACCTCGTCCATCATATTCAGCGCAAGCACCATAGGAATACCAAGTTCCATAAGCTGCATAGTAAGGCATAGATTTCGCTCAAGGTTTGAGGCGTCTACAATATTTATAATTCCGCTCGGCTTATCTTTTATCAAGAAATCTCGTGTAACTATTTCTTCGCTCGAATACGGCGACAATGAGTAAATACCCGGCAAGTCGGTAACTGTTGCCTCAGGGTGATTTTTAATTGTACCGTCTTTTCTGTCTACGGTAACACCCGGAAAATTGCCCACATGCTGATTAGCGCCCGTAAGCTGATTAAACAAAGTAGTTTTGCCGCAGTTTTGGTTTCCTGCAAGCGCAAATGTAAGTTTGCTGTCTTTCGGCAGTGCTTTGCTTTCATCGTGAATATGATAATCGTTTGCCTCGCCAAGCTCGCCTACTCGTGGATGCGGAATAGATTTATGCCTTTGCGGTTTGCTGTCGGCAACAACTTTTCGTTCGTGTATGTTTTCAATTTCAATTTTCTTAGCCTCATCAAGTCGGAGCGTAAGCTCATAGCCTCTCACTTCAATTTGAATCGGATCGCCCATCGGCGCTATTTTCTGCAAAGTAATTTCAGTGCCGGGTGTAAGTCCCATATCAAGCAAATGGTGTCTTAATGCTCCGTCACCGCCAACCCTTGTAATAAAAGCACTTTGTTTTGGCTTTAGTTTATCCATTTCCATAAATAATGCCACCCCTATAAATGCAAATGTTCATTTCATTTTTTCATTTCATAATTTTTCTTCCCTTATATTATAATAAACCTTATGCCTATATGCAACCATTTAACAGTTGAAAATTGTAAAAATAAGGAATATAATCTATATAGTATGAATTTATGTGAAACAAAAAGGTGGATTTAATGGAAAAAGAATTAAAAAAGCAAAAACTTGATATGCTCAACGGCAGTATATGGAACAAACTGCCTGTTTTTGCCCTGCCGATTGCGGCAACGGGAATACTCGAACAGCTTTTTAATGCGTCCGATATAGCAATAGTCGGAAACTTTGCACAAACCGACAAAACCGTAGCGGTAGCGGCTGTAGGAGCAAACAGCCCGATTATTGGTCTGATACTGAACTTATTTATCGGCATAGCGCTCGGCGCAAATGTTGTAATAGCAAATGCCATAGGACGAGATGACAAACAGACGGTGCAAAAAGCCGTGCACACTTCTATGGTAGTGTCGGTAATCGGCGGTGTATTGGTTGCGATAATCGGCGAACTTATAGCCGAGCCGTTGCTTACGGTGCTGAATGTACCCGATGATGTGCTTGAGCTTGCACTGTTGTACTTGCGAATATATTTTCTCGGAATGCCTGTCATACTGCTGTACAACTTTGAGGCGGCGATTTTCAGAAGTATAGGCGAAACCAAAATGCCGCTTATTGCGCTTACGCTGTCGGGAATTTTGAATGTACTGCTTAATCTGTTCTTCGTAATCGTACTTAAAATGTCGGTAAACGGAGTAGCAACCGCAACAGTGCTTGCAAATATTGTGAGCGCAGGTATTCTTTATATAAAGCTCGTAAAAAGCGACAAATACATAAAAGTAGAATTTAAAAAATTAAGAATAGACGGAAAAGTCTTTGCTAAAATTATGCAGATAGGACTTCCCGCAGGCATACAGAGTGCGGTGTTTGCGGTTGCGAATATTGTAATTCAAGGTGCGATTAACAGCCTTGGCACTGTTGTAATTGCGGCGTCAAGTGCGGCATTCAACATAGAGATTATCGCTTATAATGTAATGAACTCGTTTAGTCAGGCATGCACAACATTTGTCGGACAAAACTTTGGTGCAAATAAGATTGACCGTTGTAAAAAAACTCTTTTTCTTTGTCTTATCGAAGACGCAATTGCATCGGGCACGGCAATACTTATAGTGCTTATAACAGGAAAATTTTTGCTGTCAATATTCAACAACAACCCCGAAGTAATAGAAATAGGCTATACAAGACTTGTAATTATTTTTATAGCTTACATATTCTCAATGCTGTATGAGGTAATGTCGGGATACTTAAGAGGATTCGGATTTTCGCTTGTTCCTGCAATTCTCACTACCGTAGGCGTATGCGTGCTGCGAATAATATGGATAAATACCGTATTCCCCGCAAACAGAACTTTTGTAACGATAATGACCGCTTACCCTGTCAGCTTAGCTACAACGGCAGTGCTGATATTTATAGCGTTGATTATCTACAGACCGTCAAAAAGATTTGCAAATAAGGGTAAAGAAAAAGCGTAATTGATTGATAAAGCAATCTGCTAAAATATAATTTACCGATATTACTCCAACATTTACTCCAGAACCAAATATAAAAAGCACAACAGCCTCTTGATGTAAAAACACCGGGAGGCTGTTGTGTTATATAAGGGAAATGAGTGGATAGCAAATTAATTTTTAAATGCCGAAAGAATCAGTCTTATACCGTATGTCATAAGCAAAATGCCCATAAACAGTCCGAGTGTTTGCGCTGTGAATATAAGATTAAATATTCCGTATATGCCTGCAAGCAGTACGAGCACTCCGCATATAAGCGGAAGTACCCATACACTTGAACCTGATTTTTTAACCTTGAATGATGTTGCTATAGAGGAGATTCCGTCTACAATAAGCCATCCCGCAAAAATCGCAAGGATTAATATATCAAACATCACTCTTATGCCGGGCATAAACATTGCGAGCACAGACACAACCGCCGCAGCTATGCCTGCTATAAGACCTAAAGTTCCCATTAAAGCTTTTTCTTTATTATTACCGTCGTTGCGTGAAGCTGCATACGAAACAATTGAGGAAATTCCCCATAATCCGAGAATTATCGTTACAATCCAACCGATGTTAAGAAATGTAAGTCCGGGATAAAATATGCAATAAATTGACGCAAGAACAGTCAAAATACCCAAAATACAATTAAATACTTTCATAGTCACCTCATATGTTTATTGTGAATAAAAAATAATAATATAACAAATGCAAGCAATGCAATGCACAACAGCAAGGCTATCAGCAAATATGTTTGTGTTCCCGTTACCATACTCGTGTTATCCTGTACGGGTACGGTCGGGACTGTGGAATACGGTTGAGTTGTCGGCGATAAAATGTTAGCCGTAATCTGCGTACTGCCCTCATCCCTTGCCGTTACCGAAACGGTAGCCGTTATAAAGACTGCGGCAATCACCGTACAAACCGCAATTGCGCTAAGCAATTTTTTAAAATCAGTCATTTCATAATCATATTGTTACAATTGAGCTGTGGAATGTCATTGTACCGCTGTAATTGCCTGCAATAGCGTCAAGGTCTTGTCCGTAGAGTGCCTGCTGATTAAGTACAAGTGTACCCTCCTGAACCTGACCCTGTGAATCGGCGCTGAAGGTTGTAAAGTGGAAACCGTTTGCACCCGGAGCACCTGCGTCATTGATAGCGATTTTGTCAGCAACATTATCGTCATTTACTTTTTCCGAATAAATATCATACTTAATTTTGAACGGGTTGGTTGCGTCTTTCTGTGTAATGTAGAACTTATCGTCAATGTCCTGACCGTTAATATAAACAGATACAAAGTTGTTATCGTTAAGTTTAAGCTCTGTTGCAGTCACATCAAAGTTGAGATACTTGTTGCTCTGTGTATCTGTCTGCGGCTGTGCAAGAGTGCCGAAATCAACCATATCGGGGATTGTAATAACATAGCTTACATCTCCCGGTTGTGTACCCTCAATTCTTGCGGTAACTTCTGTGGAAGAATCGGGATTTTCGTTTGTAAGGGTTGCCGCCGATACGGAAACCACGCCTGTTGCGGCGAGCATAGCCGCCATAATTGCCGATATAAATTTTACTTTTTTCATATAAACACTTCTTTCTTTATTTTTTACCGAATTTATCGGTATTTTACTTAACTTTGAGTGTGAACTCCGATTCCGCCGAATTGAGTTTTTGATGCGAATCGTCAAGAGTTACACATTCATACAAAACCATTGCTTGATACTCGCCTTTCTCAAGCGACTTTGAAAGCGGTACATCTGTAAGACCACTGCCGGGTTCAAGCAAATCCGATTTATAAAGCACAGTTCCGTCGGAAAGCCTTAGCGTTGCGTATAAGCCGCAGGTGTTTGACTTTGGATTGCCGATACTGATGTGCAGAGAGGTATCGCCCACATTCATTTCAGCAGTGCTGTAGCCGGGTATCTGCACGCCTGTTTTTTTGGTATTGTCACTGCCTTTTGAGTTTTCGGCTATGCCTGTATCCCAATCAGTGCGTACCTCCCCTACCACACCCTGTGTGGGTGCGGCAGGTTGAGAGTTTATGTTATTGTAGATTAATACTGCGCTTAGCGCTCCGATTGCAACAATAAGTGCCGCTATAATTGCAATATATATTTTTTTATTTTTCAATGCGTACTCTTTTCTTCAATACAGCAAAGGCAAGCAAAGCGATAATTGCCGTAAATGAAATTGTATAAATCACGGTTGCGCCCGTCTTTATTGTTGTATTGTCAATCTGTGTATTGCCTGTGTTGTTGCCGCCGCTTGACGAGGTTTCCACAAGTGCAAAATCAGTCGGCTGTGATAATGTAAACACTGCTTTTCCGTTTTCAAAAGAGTCGGGCTTTATGTATTTTATGCCGCCGTCGCCGTCAAGTACCGCAAGGCTTACATTTTTGCCGCTTACCGGCAAGGTGAGTTTTAAATTATTGTCACACCAAAATTCCGCAAATGCAGAGTTTCCGTTATTGTCCGAAAGTGTGCCCTTGTAAAAATCAAGAATTTTTCCGTCCTTAATAAGCGACTCGAATTTTTTATACTGTTCGTCATCTGTTGAATAAGCAGTGTAGCTTACATTGAGTGACGAGTGCATATTGCCCGAAAGAGTAATGCCGTTGCCTACAGATTTAACGCTGTACTTTAGGAAGCTGCCTTTGATGTACGGATAACCTCTGTTAAAGTCAGAGCAAATAAAGTTTATGCTGTCATCTGTAACACTGTTTAACTTATCCGCAAGGCTTGCACTTGCCATTTCAACCGTTCTTTCGTATGCAATATTTGTACTGTCGGCTTTTGCCTGTGAATCCGTGCCTACTGCATTGAGTGAATTTTGTGCTGTGTAAAATACATTCTTGACTGTTACACCGTCAGTTCCCGCAATGCCGTTCAAGCCGACAATCGAACCCTTTGCAGAATTGATTTTGCAAAGTACATTACCGCAGTTATATGAGCTTTCGATTTTGCCGCTGTTCTTGCCGACTAAACCGCCTGCAACCGTTGAAGTATCGAGTCCTGTCTTGCCTGTGTTTGCACAACCGTAAATTTTGCCTGTGTTAATTGCCGAAATACCGCCGCACACGCTACCCTTTATGATTGAGCAATTTCGTGTGCCTGTAATTTTACCGTTGTTAATACCCGCAACACCGCCGCAGACATCTGCATTAAGAATCGAGTTAAGCTCTGATGCGTTGATTTTTAAATTTTTGATAAAGATTGTACCCGATACAGCGTTTAAACCGCTTACACAATGGTCAATCACACCGTCATTTACAGCCGCAATTCCGCCGCCTGTTTTTGCACTGCCCTTAAAGTCGCAGTCATAAACGAACAAATCTTTTACAATGCCTTTTTCTCCGATAAATTCAAACAGTCCGCCGTACTCGCCTGCGGAAATATTAAGTGCGCCTATGCTGTAGCCGTTGCCGTCAAATGTGCCATTAAACGGTTTGTTTTCAGCAACAGAGCCGATTCCCTGTACCCAGCTTGAATTTTCATCTGCGTAAATATTATTTACAAGAATATAATTCTTGTCGCCGTATCGCTTGTAATCGGTTCTTACAACCTGTGAAAGTTTTACAAGGTCGCTGTAGGTTTTTATAATAAATCTGCCGTCGTCGTCCTTGTCAAACTCATCGGGTGTTCTCTCAAAGTTTGAATATATATTGTCAAAGTCCGCATAATAAACCGTACCGCCGTTAAATACGGGGTAATCGTCAGGAGTAAGACCGTTGTCTATGTTCTGATACCAAGCCTGTGTGCCGTCGGTAACACCGTTGTTGAGTTTAAATGCAACTTCACCGCACTTAAATTCAGAAATTGTTTTTTCGTTTGCCGATAACCCCAACTTGCTGTCTGTACCGAACGGAGTGTTTCCCGTATCTTTGTTGTAATAATTGTTTGCGATATTCGACTTGTTAAAATTCCTTGCCCAACCGATAATTGCGCCGCAATGTCTGCCGCTGTCGTTATCGCTTATCTTTGCGTAATTGTAGCAGTTTTCAATTGTCGGGTTTGTATTGTTAAGGTAGCCGAGAATACCGCCGACATATGCGCCGCTTTGCGTTGCTGTAACTGTGCCTAAGTTTGCGCAGTTTTTAACTCTTGCGCCGCCGTTTGAGTAAGCTATTACGCCGCCGATACAATCGGAAGAATTATTGAGGTGAATGTTTCCGTAGTACATACATTTCTCAATATCTGTTTTATCATTTCCTACAGAGCCGATAATGCCGCCTGCGTGCGTTACCTGCGAACCGTATTTGTCATTATTTATATTTACATAAGAAACTACATTTTTGACAGAACCCAAATTAATGTAGCCGACAACACCGCCGATATGACTTGCGGAATTTTTGACTGTAATATCGCCGTAAACCGTAATATCGGAAACATTGCCCTCGTTTACAGAACCGAAGAGTCCTGTGTAATCTGAAGCCCTGCTTATATTAAGATTTAAAATACTGTGTCCTTTGCCGTTAAAATTGCCTTTATAATTATTGACAGGCGCCCATTCCTTATTTTCAAGGTCAATGTTTGCGGCAAGTTCTGCGTTTGCACCTGCATTTTGCTTATCAAAATCAGCATAGCTGTGGTTGCCGTTTACAAGTGATGAGAACCAGAAAAGCTGACCTGCGTTGTTTATCGTATACACATCGGTGCTCTTATTATAAACGGCAGGCTGATACTGACCGCAAATTGTGCAAAAGCCCTTTTCATTATATGTATGAGTGTGTTGGGATACAAAGTTTGTCATATAAATTCTTTCGCTTAGCTTTGCGTCAATATAGTTTGACATAACAAAACCAATGCTTTGTATAGCGCTTGATGTGGCAGGCTGTGACAAAAAGCTGTCCTCCATAAGCGACCTGTTTACTATTCTTGGCTGATTAATATTATCCTTAGCACCCGAATAGTTAAAAAGATAATTTCCTTGCTCGGTATATTTATTATTAGTAGCATCGGAAATTGTGTTGTAAAAATAAAGGAGTTTTGTATCTGCGTCGCGCTCGCCGTAATTATCCTGTACATAAATATTGCTGTTTCCTACACGAACGGCATTTTTATTAAGAGAATAATCATTATCGTCCCATCTGCTTGCATCCATACCGAAAGCGTCCATTACAGAAAAGCCCAAATCTTTGCTTTCTGCTTTTTTAATGTAACTGTCCGAAAAATCAAGTCTGCGAATAAATACAATTTTTCCTCTTACATCCTTGAGCTTAGGCGAATACTCACTTCCGCCTTTCTGCGGTTTGTAAATCGGATAATTTTTATTATTCAGATATTGCTTTAAAACAATATCACCGATAATTTCGTCGCTGCCGCCCGAATCTCCCTTCAAAGTCATAACAACAGTTTCGTAAGGATGTTCTTTAAGAAAATCTTTGGCAGTGTCCATTATGTTACGCAGAGTCATATCACTGCCGTCCCTGTTGTGGCAGTCGTAATAATTCAATCCGTGAATAATAGTAGGATTACTGTCTTCGTTAATTGATTTTCTTCTGTTAATTCTTATGTCCCATGCTCTTACTCCCGAATTAAGCTGTTCGTCGGGATAAAGCTGCTGACAACATACTTTTGAAACCTGTTCTGCGACATCAGTCATATAAGTTGCGCCTGTGTCATGCGTTCCGGGCATATTAACCTCTGAAAGATACATATCATCAGGCAAATGTGACATCCAATTGCCGCTGTTTATTGCATAGCTTTTATCGGTTTTGTTTTTTACATCTTCGGCAGTATATGAATTTAATGAATTCATGTTAAGAAATTTCAAATCCCACTTAAAAGCTTTTTTTGAAAGAATAAGTTTTACATCATTGTTATCGTTTTTATTTTCATATCCCTCAATCGAAAGATACAGCTTGTTGGCTACATTATAAATGTAATAAACATTAGCCTCGGAATCAACAGGAATAAATCTCCAAAACTGACTCAAATGATTGTCGCCTGAATTATTCCAAACATGAATAACAGCCTTATTTGGGTTATTCACACCGTCTACATCCCATACGGCATCATATGGGACTGACGAACCATAAGCATTTTTCGGAACATTCTCGTTAATATCATAACTTCTCAGTCTGTAAGCTCTTCTTGAGCTGACCCATTCCGCAGTAATTTTAGGAGTTGTGCCGGTGTAATAAAGCTGCAGGCAATTACCTTCAACTTTTGCGTCATTATTTACATTTACATCACTGATATAATCTTTTGGATAAAGCATAAAAACAGGAGCGTTTTCCTGCGGCCTTATTTTATTGGAATCACCGCCGGGAATCTGCTGTTCTCCGAAATTATCGGATACATCATCCGTAGCCCTAACAACCCACTCTGTTTTTTTAGATGTCAATGCAATTTTTGATTCTTGTTTATAAGCATTATTCTCCGTACCGACATAAAGATTGTTGTTTTTTTGGTCGGTAATTTTAGCAATTATGTAGTATGTATCTGCTTTGTTAGGTACAGGCTCAAATCTGAAATATTGATTATCATTTTTCAATGTGTCGTCCCATTGATGAATAACATTACCTACCTCCGACTTTTTATGTTCAACATCGAGCCATTTTTTAAAATCATCACATTTTATACCGTAATAATCATCTTTTTGCTGAAGCTTCATCTTACATTGCTTACCGCCGAGATAATCAAGATGAGCTACATTTGCTCCATATCCTGAACCGTTTATGTTCCAACGGAACTCGTTGCGGGCAAGCGGCTTATCGGTGTCTTTATCAGGCAAATTAAGATAAATATAATACAGCTTGGCTGTGTCAAACTTTGCCGATTTTGAGGCGTCCATACTTTTTAGCTCTGCCGCATTTGCAGTCACTGCAAAAGTGCCGAGCGTAATAATCGCTGTGAGCAGCAGTGCCGTGAACGATTTAGTCAGTCTGATTGCTTTGTTCATTTGTTTCCCTTCTTTAACAATATTTTATTTTTATAATTATACCTATATTTTGCGGTTTATTCTATACAAATAGCACGAATTGCAGAAATCCGTCACAAATTGATATGCAAAGACAAGATTTTTACAAAAAAATGTGGTACAATGTTGAATATAGTTATATCATACCGAGGGGATTACAATGCGCATTGCTGTTATTGACGATCTGAAAAGTGACAGACAATTGCTGATAAGCAGGCTTAACAAGTTACTTTCGGATAATAGCATTAACGGAGAAATATACGAATTTGAAAAAGGAATTGATTTTATAAATGCCTCAAAGCAAACAGCATTTGAAGTTGCATTTATGGATATTTACATAGATAAAGAAAACGGAATAGAAATTTCAAAACTGCTTAGAGAATTTGATAAGGAATGTATCCTGATTTTTACAACCACTTCGTCGGACTACGCACTCGAGGGCTTTAAAGTAAGGGCATTTGACTACCTTGTCAAACCATATACGACAGATGAACTTAAAATTGCATTTACGGATATTTTAAACCGCCTGCCGTCATCGGACAAATATATAGAAGTAAAAGTAATCGGCGGCACACAGAGAATCAGGCTGAATGAAATAATCTACGCCGAACATTTTAAGCACTGCATCAACATATACAAAAGCGACTGTGCAACCACCGTGGTTCGCAGTACATTTGCGGAGTTTGGCAAACAGCTTGAAAGCGACGAAAGATTTTTTATGTGCAACCGTGGAGTAATTATTAATTTTGATTACGCAAGCGATTTTGACGGAACGGAATTTATACTGAACAACGGAGTGAGAATTTCGGTCAGCCGAAGTCTTACAAAATCTGCAAAAAGTCGGTTTGCCGATTTTATCTTTAACAAGAGGTGATATTGTGACGGAAATGCTACGACCTATGCTTGAGCTTGCCGTGCTGATACCCGGCACTTTACTTGCATACCTGCCTATGAAAGAGCATTTAAAAATAAAAATGGGCGCATTGACGGCAATTTGGCTGTCAACACTCCTTATGCTTTGCATAGTGGGCGGACTGTTTTGTTATTCGTTTGAAATAAAAACAATTTCTTTAATCCTGCCTGCCTTTATGCTTATGACCATTGCCTACTGCGCAACGCTTAGGACATCTATATTGAAATCCGCAAATATTGCACTTGCCGTGTGCGGCGTTTATGCCTGCCTTGCAAGCATAACACGAGCCATTGACGCAATAGTTTATCCTAAAAATATCGAGCCTTGGTTCGGGCTTACGGGCGGAATTGTTTTCAATATTTTTTGCTGGATATTTGTAATGCTTGCGTTTTACCCTGCCTCTCACGCAGTATGCGACCTAATAGACGACGATAACATTGCTCACACATGGTATGTGTTCTGGATATTGCCCGTTGTTTTTATCGTTATAAACATATTTATAATACCGTGGAATCCAAACATTCTTCATACAGGAAGAATTATGCAGGGATATATTGTAATCTGTTGTACGATGCTCGGTTTGCTTTTGCTTTTTTACGCTCTGTTTTACATAATGGCAAAAAGCCTTAATAACAATCACAAGCTCACGCAGGAAAACACAATTCTGTATATGCAGCAAGAGCAGTACAACACGCTTAATAAGGCGATTGAAGAAACCCGACATGCCCGTCACGATATGCGGCATCATCTGTCGATTCTTAATTCGTTTGTCAAACGAAAAGATTGGGCAGACCTTGAAAATTATTTAAGCAAAATGAGCAAGAGTATTCCGAGTTCGGAACTCAAGCTGTGCGAAAACAATGCGATTGACGGAGTAGCGGGGCATTATTATCATAGGTATAAAGATTTGGAAATACCGTGTGTATTCAAGCTCGAACTTCCAAAAGAACTTTCCGTATCTGAAATTGATATTTGCCTTGTGCTCTCTAATTTGCTTGAAAATGCGCTTGAGGCAAGTATGCGAACCGCACCCGACAAACGACGAATAACCGTGTTTGCAAGAATGCACTCGGATAATGTAGTGCTTATTAAAGTAGAAAACTTCTACAACGGAGTTGTAAAAGAAAAGAACGGAATTTTTGAATCAAGCAAACACAGCGGCGAAGGCATCGGCACACAATCCGTCCGCCGCATAGCCGAAAAGGGCGGCGGCTACTGCCGTTTCACGCAAAAAGACGGCATCTTCACCGCCGATGTAATGCTTAGAGGAAATAGTAAATAGTTGCAGGAAAATAAAAAGCACAGACTTTCGTTATTTTGAAAAGCCTGTGCTTTTTAATTTTTAATACTGAATTTTATTCATATCCCCTTATCCTTACCACAAGAACCGTTTTTTAAATTTTCCGAAATATTATAATTAGTTTTTCAGAAAAGAAAAAAGAGCAGTTAAAAACTACTCTTTTGACAACAGTTGATAATAATGATACGGCTTTAAATGGTTTCATTTTGTTTCACCATAAAGTGAAACCGTGCTTATCCGTTCGTCAAACCGGAATTTGTATCATTCAATCACCTTATCAGAATAAGTTGATAAAATCTCTCTTATTTTAGGCAAGTTCACTTTTTTGAATTTGTCTGACCATTTGAGCAAATCAATTAAAGACTTTAAACTTTCTTTTTTACCTTTTTTCTATGCATAGCTTTCTTCTGATGAATCTGCGTATAATTCGATTATATAAATTTTATCAGCATCATCGAAGCATTGTTTACACCATATGAAATAAACGCCTTCAATAATCCAATCATCTTTTTGCAAAATTTGATTGAGAAGATTGTTCCTTTCCTGCGGATCTCTTTTTGTTCCGTAAGCATTTGCGGCATTATCCCACTGTAAATCGTCTAAATCATAATGTGGTATGTCAAATCAATTGTATCAGATTATTCTGCCTATTGCAAGAAAAAAGCCCGGTGGTTTCGTATTAAAACCATCGGGCTTTTTTGCCTTGCAACGACATACTTGATACAATAACACGATTATGGCAAGGAGGTTCACAAGGGTGTGCAGATAGGCTTAGGGGGGTCAAAGCCCCAAGAAATGCCGAGTTCATGCGGCTTTTAGAAACTTTTGCGATCTCCTACCTATTGCTGTGTACGAGAATGTAAACTATCAAAATTGTCGAAATATTATTATTGACAGGCCTTTGCAACTCCATTATGTATGCAAAAACAAGGGTAAAAAACTGGACTACACTTTTTGAAATCAACACCTCAAAGGAGCCAAAAATCAAAAGTGTAGCCCAATTTTATTTTTCAATATCCTGCCGAGAAAAAGCTGTTTATGGATATTTTCGTTACGCACTAAGTAGTGCAAAGGCCAATCCGAGCAAACCGACCGGGACAAGTAGCAGAAGACCGCCTGCAAATATAAAGCAAACAATCAGTGCAGGCAAAGCCATAACAAAAAGTATCGTTGCAAGTACTTTTGTCAGACTCCATGCCACCTTAAACACAAGACCCAATACCTTAATAAACAGCCAAACGAACAGGATCATACAGAGTATCTCAAGCAATGCCATATCCTCCAATTAAGGATCAGTGGCACTCAACGATGACATCCTTATCGCACACCGGGCAAACCTGGTCAGTCTCCCAGCTACCATCCAAGCAGCCAACACCGCTTGCTCCTACAGAGATAAAGACGCCGGTGGAGTATCCACAGTGAGGGCAGTCAAAATCGATGTTGACCATTGCCCCTTCATCATCACGTATAATAACTTCCCAATTAGTTGCTGTTGCTCTCTTAGCCATAGTGCGTACCTCCTCAATATCTAAACTTGCTGACATCGCCGTTTACAGCCTTGAAGTCAGGATCTTCGGGTGATTCAAACAGGATCTCGCCTGACTCAGTATCCGTCAATCTGCAGGCTCTTCCGTAGTTGCCAATTTTCGCAACGGAAAAAGCGGATGCTCTGCTATCGGTGTCCGTCTTAGTATACCAGTCGCCTGAAGTGAATGCTTTAAACTCAACTTTGTACTTTGCCATTTTGTTCCTCCTAAAGTGTGGTAAATGATGACTTATTCTTACAGGAAAATGATCTCGAAATCCTCAAAGCCAGAGAGGCAGTTGCGGATGATAGTTATCATGTTCTCCTCCGCATCAGCGTAAATGCCATCTGCCTCAACAAGTGCCAGGCCATCATCCTCGATTTCAGATATGAGCGCCTGATATTGCTCAAAGTCGATGGGGTTGAGGATGTTGTTTTCTTCCTGACATTTGACGGTATCCCAGATGACGTAGTTATCGAGAACCTTGGGGGCTGGCAGCGAAATGTAAATCTTCTTACTGTCGTTATCCACCTCAATCGTAATTTCCTCCACGTCATACCCCACCTTTACAATGCCCTTGCATTCAAGATTGATTGTATTGGTGGTGCCAGGGACTGCGATGTTGTCAAGGAAGTAACGGGTGTACTCTGCCGATTTTGTGGTTGTGTATTCACCGGAGTAAGTAGAAAACTGGCTGATATCAACAAGCATGACTTCAACCTCTTCTACGGTGACGATTCGTTTCTCAACCTCCGCGGGGAGTTCAAGGTCGAACTTTTCTTCCGCGGGATTGATGGGTTCGACTATCTCCGCTTCTTCATCAGGGAAACTACCAACAAAATAGCCGGCACTGAAAACAAGAGCAAGCGTGAGCAAAACTGCAAGTGTGCTTCTTATCGCCTTCCAAACTTTAGCCATGCTGCACCCTCTTAAACCCAAGCGGTCACAAGCACCAACAGATAAAATACTGCGACCAAGCCCAAGGCGCCGCCCAAAATTCCTACCAGAGTTTTCATTGCCTTCTTCATGATATGTACCTCTCTTTTTTAGATTGGGGTTTTGCTTTATGTACTAATTGTACCGCCGTACACTGGAAAGATAAATGACAGTAAGTGCAGAATACCCAGTGCCATTTCGACAGGATTTGCAAAATAGCAGAATCTTTTGGGCTGCCGATGCCAGCAGATTGCCTACCAGCATCGGTGTTGCTTCCGAAGAATCATTCGATAGTGAATGCAATAGTTGCTTCGTCGATTTCTTTATAATTCTGATCCTTGATTGAAAGAGAGAACTCGACTGACTTAACCTCGGACGGCTCAGAAATATTGATATCTTCCAGCCCGTATCCCCACAAGAGGATATCAATCATTACACAGGAGCCGTCTTCCATAGTCGTAGTGTAGAAGGAGTATGTGGCCATGTAATCGTTGATGGACAAGGAATCATATACATCGTGAAGCGCCAGTGTTCTACCGGATGTGTTTTCTGCAACCATGAGGATGTGCAGATCATCGCTATACTCAGACGGATCTGCGTAAATGCCCTTGGAGATAATGCGGATGCCGTTCCCGTTATACACTTCTGTTCCGTCAATACTGAAAGAGGCGTCAGTGCGGGAATATCGATGGACAGGAATGCCGGACTGGAGATCTCTTTGTTGTCATCATTCTTGAAGGATACTTTCAGTGCTACATTTCCGACTTCAGTTATGCCGTAAACACCCCAGTATTCCGGTTCGAGTACCAAAGACAAATCAATGTCCACAATTGCGGTTTTTCCAGGATTGATAGTGTCATAGGACCAAGTGGAATCGCAGACGCGCAGGCCGTTGATATCGATGTTCGTTGTGGAAACACCGACAACCGCATAAGAATTATTCACTACCTCAAGAATCAGGATGCTCTCACCGTCTTGATTTTCCGTTATAGTCTGAGATGCAATGGTCAGCCCACTTTCCTCATAGATGCCCATATGATTTCCTCCCTTTGATGTAGTTCTGCTCGTCTACGCTGAGATAAGCATACTACACAATTTTTGCTGTCTGGATTTTCGAATGCACAGTAGATGGTTGTGTTGTTCCTGCATCTAATGAGGCATTATTCTTCGTTTTCAGGTTTTACCAGCTTGTTGGCTTTCAGCGTATCCAGCGTGGCATCTTGCTGAATAAGCCCGGCATAGGTGATCTTATCCATCATGTTGGATTTGAAATAGTTGGTAAAAACTCCGCCGTATTGCAATTTCGTAATGATACATATACCTTCCACAGGTAGTTGTACCATAGCATGAAGTGCTTCTTCCATAAACTCGTCATAGTCCTTGACATAGATATTTTCCATAACTCTGTCCTCCTGCCAGCACCGCCCGCTGCTGATACGAGTCTAAGTAGGAAAGCTCTACCGCCGGGTTGAAGGCGATCTTACCGTCGTCCACCCTCGAAAGCAGCTAGGGGATCATGTAGGTCAGGCGAATATATCTTTTAATTTGATTACGGCTTTCGCCGGCATCCTCAGCTACTTTTTCTATACTGAGCAGCTTCTGCCCAACTTGGGCAGAAGTGACACCTTGATGCTTGATGGCATCCAGCTTCATCTTGTAGGCGAACGCCTTTTCGCTGGGGTGATGGCTCCCACCTTGCGGATGCTCTCAATCATCCGCTGCATCTCCTCGTTGTTCTGCACCTTGAAGGGGTGACCCTTGAACGGGTACAGCTCGGCCAGTGGAATATTCCGCACCCGCTCCAGCTTGGCATCGTCCCGCTCCGCTTGCGTGGAGAACAGATCGTCCAGCGTGGGTAAAGTAAAATCCTATTTTCTCATTGTGTTGTCCTCACTTTCATAGTTTTTTCTTTCGGGGTTTTAGGGCACGCCCTAACGAGTGTTTTGCGCTCCGGTCCTGCCGGGAGTAAAAACGCACTGCTCGCTTAGACTGCGCAGGCGTGATACCTGCTTACTTTAATTCATTCAAAAATGCTTCCAGCCTGCTCAGAATTTCCTCTTTCTGAAGCTGTGGAAGCTCCGCTTTCAGGCCGTCCAGCATCTGAAATAGGCGGTAATCTCGCTCCGTGATGGCCGCTCTGACCTCTTTCCCAAGCCCCAGCCGCCGTAAGTATTCCGACAGCGACAGAGAACAGAACCGGGCATTTTCCAGCATATTCTGCTTCTCCTGCTCGGTCACACGGACATTGATCCCGTAGTTTTTGCTGCGCATTTGTTCACCCCCTTTTCTTCGGTTTGTGACGGCAATGACGGTTGTGACGGGGATTTCCTTATATAGCGATTCCGGCGTCAATTGCGTCATCGCCGTCACGGCGCAGAAATTTGATGAGCCGACTTTTGCCTGTTCGCTTGGTGCGGTACTCGATGCCCAACGGCTCCAGCACCTCATAGGCGAACTGGCCGAGATACTTTGTGACCATATTGGCCGTGACCTCCTGCTCCCTCATTTCGGTCAGCAGCTCCGTGGCCGTGCCTACCCATTCAGTGCGGCACTCCATAAAGTCCACCACCCGAAACAGAAATTTCGGCAGCTCCGTCTTATGAATGTCCTCGCTGTTCTTGCGCTCCACCAGCTCCCAGACAAGGTCGTTAAACTGCAAGGTCAGTTCCTGATATTCCACATCCCGCCCACTGACCAGCAGCGTAGCGGCGTTTCCGCTGCGCTTACGGCGCAGAATAAAGTTGGTGTCCGCAGCGCCGATGATGGCGGTGGAGCCGCTGACATCGTTAAAGGGATCGTCTTGCAGCGTGTCAATGATGACCAGCTTGGTGGCGGGATGCTCGGTCAGGAAATCCGTGATCTGCTCCTCCAGCCCGCCGCCGATCAGCCCGGAGGTCACGGCAAAATACAGGTTGTCCGGGGCGCTGTCGGTGAAGTTGTAGAGTCGGTCTTTGATGCGGCGCTGGATGTCCTCAAGGCTCAGATAGAGCACATCGCATTGCAGTGTAGGCAGCCCCCAAATAGAGTTTCCCTGCGCCACTTGCAACCCCAGCCACAGCATCAGCTAGCTTTTGCCGATCTTGCTGGCACCGCTGATGACATTGACACCCTGCGAAATAAGGCCGTCTACGATGAACATCGTCTTGCTCATCGGCGTGGACAGCAAGGTCTCTGCGTCCACGGTTTTCAGTTTGTTGTCCATAGAATTCTCCTTTGTAGAATGTTAGAAGTAGATTTTGGCGGGGGCGAATGGAAACGGCCATCCACCCCCGCTTTGCTGTCCCAAAACCTTGGAATTCAAGGCTTTCCCGGTGCTTAATGTTCTACGCTGCGCCGCCGTCTGGCGGAGTCTGCCTTCTGTTTGCGCCGGATGTATAGATGGCTCATATATAAATAGAGCACCGGCCAAACGGTCGGTGCCCTATTCCTAAGTATTCTTGTCCTGCTTCAGCTTCTCCTTAATAATTGCCAAACTTTTTTGTCTTGAAGTGTCTACTGAAAATCCAGCGACAACTTCTTGCATTGTTTCAGAACTCCAGTAGATTTTTAGCTTTTCTTTTGCACGCGTAATTGCTGTATAGAAAATGCCGTGTGTTATTTTTTCAGCGTTGCTACTCGGAATAACAACCTTAACTGACCTATATTCTAAGCCCTGCGCTTTATGAATTGAAACCGCATAGGCAAGCTGAAACGGTACGATGGCTTTTTTGCGATCTTCATCTGCCATTTCCTCTTCAAAATCAAGTACATCAAATCGTATTCGGGTCACATCATCACTTATATCGATGAATTCTATGCCATCGTTTTGGCAATCTTGCTCTGTTAACGGGATCTCTACATCTACTGTAAATCTGATTCTACTGTCAAACAGTTCTATTTGGACAATTTGCCCTTTTAAATTATTATAGAGCAGAGAAAATCTGTCCGTGTCATTGAACAATATATGATCGCCAACTTTATATTTCCAGTCTCTCCAGACAACAGCCGTTTCTGTGTTAGCATTTTGGAAATAGCTATTCATATTATTCAAGCCAAATTTTCCGTCATAGTTCAAGCATAAAATCACCTTATCCATTATCTCGGAATTGAGCACTCCTTCGCCAATATTTTCAGAAAATGGGCCGTCGATAACAAGTTTTTCCGTTATTAGCGCACCCTTATTTCGAGTCTCGTTCCAAAGCTCAATTAAACCGGGATCCTTTGTTCTCCAAGTGCTTACGAGTTCAACATTCGAACCTTTAGTCTTGATAATATCCTTGGCATAAGTAAACCAATTACCGAAATCAATAGATTCTATCTGATAGGTGTCTCCTGCAAGCACTAAAAATGTATCCGGGCGCATCTTCTCAAGAAATACCTTCATAACACGATTATCAATGGTGCTACATTCGTCTACAAAGATAACATCATAATCAGGAAGGTTTACCCTCTTCGTAAAACTATTGATGCTTACAAAACTGGCGTCAGCCCCCGGATTATTAATTCGCCTCTGCAGATTCTGCAAGGCCGTATGTGTTTTGGTAAGAAACAATTTCCGACGCCCAGACAGCATTGTCGAGATCATATCGATTAGGGTCGTCTTTCCGGTACCGGCAGCTCCGTAAACAAGAAGTACTCTGGAGTTTACAAAAGCATATTTAAGAGCTTCTTCTTTTTTAGGATCTGAAAAGGCAATATCGCAATTTCTCAAATATCTTTCGTTAACTTCTTTTTGCCCTTTATTGTGAATCTGTGATAATTCCAGTAGTTTATTCAAAATAAAGAGCGTCGATGCCTCATATGCTGCGATACAAGCGACATTTCCATCTGAAATGATTTCATACCCTTGGCGCTTTTCCCAATTGTCTAAGCAATCATTATATTTCTGGATCGCCTGTTCGGTTAAATCTCCGCCAAGATCGCAGTAAATTTCGCCTGTATCTTGCATAGATTTTACAATAGACCAGTATGGAACCGCAACCTCAGTCTTTTCCTTTTCAACTACTCTGGCCAAGTACTTGGCTTGACTTATCTGGCTCGTTTTGCTGTCAGCTAAATCAGAAGCAAGTGGGTTACACTCAAACGGAAAGCATTTTCTAGACAGGTATAAATCCTTGCATTTCCATTGCGGACTAAACTGAGACGGCATAACGCGTTCCAAAAGATCTTCGCGCAGATTCAGTAACAGATATCGAACTGTATATCGTCCGAAGCGTGTTGAACCTGTAGAATAGTTGTCCCTCAGCTGCTGCAAAACATCTTTGAAATAAGAGGTGTTTGTTTTTTTGTAAACCGACTCCAAAAGATTCGAGAAATGTATCTCCCGAAGATCAATCATTTCCAGAAAATTCATACCTGTTTCTGTTAGGAAACTCATCAGGGCATTATATTCTCCATATTTTGAAGAAAGCTGAAGGCGCATATTAAGTATCCTTCCAAGCTTGTTCAAACATTTAGGATCTACCGAAACACGCCAAGATGTGATAATTTTAATTTCTGTATTGACACCCCAGAGATTAATGAATGATGGGACATAGTCGATTTGGACAGAATAGCCTGTAGAAATGTCAAGCTGGGTATATGCTGTAATTCGGTTATACTTTGAAGCATAGATGTCCGCTTGCTGCAGTGTTACCTCAAAATAACGCTCTTTACCGACATAAAACGGAGTCCTTTTCTGAATATAAAACCTCGTATTACTGTTATGTTTCTGCTCAGTTTTTGGGTTTGAGAAAGCATTCGCCACCAACTCATAGTATTGTTTATCCAGTTCATCAGTTCCGGTATATTCCTGAAATTTCTCCAAGTTCTGAAGCACGGTGATGCCGTAGTTTTCGTAGAGCGATTGACGTATCTGCCACATAAAGCTATAGTACTTCAGCATTAGTCGTTCTGCTTGACCCTCCTCGGGAATTCGACGCCCAATATATTGCAATCCTCGGTAAAAATTTCCTAAGTACTTTGTATTTGCCCTTAAGAGTGAGTATTCCCACGCAAAGCCGGCGCTGGGATTTTGATAGCCATCTTTCATTGCATTCAACAGTAATGCTGAAATACACAGATCATTCAATCTCGTCAGAATTCTCCGTGAAATATTATCGCGGTTCTTATTTAGAATGCTTAAATTGTCAATGCTTTCCGTGATTTCCTCATCACAGGCCTCGACAATTCGCTTAGCTTCTTCAAAAGAATAACTATGCCGCTCCAATTGGTTTACAAAGGAATGCCGTTCGACAATTTCTTCTAACCTCTCGCAAAAAGCTAAAACGCTTTCATCATTGTTCAAGATTTCCTCTTCCGGTGAAAAACTGACTGTCATACTGCCTTTTGCAAAATCAATACTGTTGAGGAAGTTGGGCGACATATACTTCCAAAAAACTCTCTCATCTCCGCGTTCAGCGGGATTGAGAATCACAAACAGAATTCCCGGATCAAGGGATACTCTGCCACATATAAAAGCAGGAAAAGCGAGATCTTTTAGCGTGTACTTAATAACGCCCTCGCGCTCAGTATAATTGCGTGTTCCCTTTATTTGGACATAGAAAGTCTGCTTGGGCCGCCTAGAAATGTCAGGGTCGGGAACAAACTCGAAAGTGCCATCGTGATTGGGCCACTTATCATCTGATGCAAAAGAAGTGTTGATTCTCCCATTTGAACGAAGAAATGTCTTCAAAACAGATACTGCCGCACGGTCATCATCGGAACGCACTGAGTGGGTTTTGATATGCCTTTCAATATTTGCATTTGTCTGGTCTATCACTATCATCCCTCATTTCTGTTCTTACTTTCAACAAGTATGTTAAATGATCTGCTTCAGCAATTCCACCGCGCTCTCCTCGCTTGGGTCATTCGTACCCAGTTCACCGCGAAAGGCACGGGCGAGAATGGATTTTTTCATTAGGTCGATTTGGTCAAGGACTGCTTCAGCGGCTTCTTTGGTCTGCTGCTCCTTGTCAAAAAGATTGTCAATAATTTGAACAATTTCCATTTGCTCATCAATAGGTGGGATTTCAATATTTAGTTCTTTTATAATCGTCAAACTTAAATTCAATTGGTTTCCTCCAACTGCTTTTTCACGGATGTCCCAATAATTGCGCATAAAATAATACAATAAATACCTATTATATAGTAATGCACTCTGAGGCTCTAAGACACAAACAGCCTGATTCGTAGCTGCTTGAACACGCAAGATGCTTGCCTTACCTCGTGTCACACCCATTCCATACATAGCAACCAGAACTACACCGGGTTTGTAGCACCTTGCTGAACTATTATCTATTGCACTTTGAGTAATTTTCTCTTCTGTGTCATAAATGTCATTCCACTCAATCTCGCCCGTTTTTATCCAAGGGATGTCACCTTTATAAAAATCTGGAACTTTACGTGACGGGGTACCTCCAGATCCCAATTTGCAACAATCTTTAATTTTCTTGTAAACCCATCGAGTATTTTCACTTTTTCTCCACTTCTTTGTCAACTCCCCGGTAAAGGCCTTATGAAGAATAGCGGCTTTGCGGGTTTCAAAGCTATCCACCACGGCCTGTGCCTTTTCCTTGGCCTCATCCAGCTTGGCAAACAGGCTTTCGATGCGGTCAACAATGCGCTGCTGCTCGGCTAAAGGGGGAACCGGTAACGGGATGGTTTTCAAATCCGTTTTGTTAAATTTCGGAACGGCCGTACCAGTTGTAATGGATTTCAACTCTTCAAAACCGATAGGAGATAACAAGAAATAGTAGATCCAATCATAATCACGACTGTTATAACACTTTACCATCACAGAATTTGACGCAAGTGTCATTGGCCGATCAAAATAAGGAACACGAAAAACCTTTCCTACTGAACCAATATTGCTTAATATTAGTTCTCCACCGTGTAGTGTTGATTTTGAAAGGAAATCATATCCGTGTTTGTCTGTGTAGGTTAGTGACTTTGTAAAGCCATTTGCAAAATCCTGAGTTTTAACCATCAAAGCATAGTTTTCGTCTTTGAAAATGCTGACATTTACTTTCAGGCTCGCAAAGCTTCCGTTTGCCACATAATCCGTTACATAGTCAACATAATTTCCAATCCTTGTCCAACACCAATTCTCCGGCAATTTATACGGCCACTCCCAATCCGGCACTAGGGCTGCCTGCAAACGCTCTTCTGGTGTGAGGGCGGCTTTTTTTTTTGCTCTTGCCATCACTTTTCCTCCGTTAGAGCACGAAGCTCACGCACAACACTCTTCAGCAGATCTACAGCCTCTTCCAAATTTGCAATCGCTTCCTCGCCGCTTTCCACCGGGTCAGGGAGATCGTCATAATCAACGATGGAGTCGTCGCGGATCAAGCCCAGGTCAAGACTATCGTCCGGATTCTTGGCGATCTCCTCACGAGTGAATTTGCTCCAGCGCTCGCCGGTGCCTCAAAGGTCTCGGTATTGAGGATGCTCTCGTGAAGCATATATACCTTGATCTTTTCCAGCAGATCCAGCTGCATTTTGTTAAAGTGATGCGCCGAAATCAGTTTAGAAAAGGCCATTTTCACGCGGTCATCGTGGTTCACCAGCGGCGTTTTAAGTACAGCCCGACGAACAAAGGCGATAATGTCTGCCACGATCCGTTCATTGCTCACCGCGCTGGCCGCTTCATTCAAGCTGCTCTCGGTGAAATTCTCCTTATCCAGTTCCAGCTTTAACTCCCGAAGCTGCGCCCGGGTCATATTGCTGGGGCGGGTGCATGCTATGCGGATCGCTTCAATACGGTCTTTGTTCTCATTAACATAGGCCACAAAAGAGTCCAGATAATCCTGCGGTTTTTCCGTGTCACCATAGCCGCGGGTCGTTTCCAAAAGAGTATCTTCCTTTTCGGAATAGTAATGTCCACGCTTTTTGCCCTTCAGGTTGTCAAACCAAAGCAGGAAATCCTTATCCTCCCGGCAGCGTCGTACAAAAGCTTCCTCTGTACAGCTTTTCAATTCCTTCGCATATTTCCGAATTGTTTTTCCGCCTAAACGCTCGGATACATCATACTTTCGCTCATCGGTCAGATTGTTGCTCTTACGATGCAATCTTGCCAAAATGCGATCTTTGACAGGCTGCTTGCTGGCCTCACCCGGACGGAACAAATCCTCCAACAATTCAGCCATTGGTTTGCTGACGGAGACTGACTTCATATTGGAAGTGTTGTCCAAGTCCTCGTACACGCGAACTGCATCGAAGATATTGAAGTGCGTCTTTCCGATTTCCGGGCAAAGGCGAGTAGCGCGTCCCAGCATCTGCTCAAAGAGGATCCGGCTATTGATCTTGCGCATAAACACCAAATTGCAAATTGCCGGCACATCGATTCCGGTAGTCAGCAGGTCGACTGTTACGGCAATGTTTGGGTACTGGTTGTTCTTGAACTGCTTGATCACCTGCAAAATCTTCTTTTTGTTGCCGCCGGCAGTTTTGCCCGTGATTTTCATAATGGCATCATTAGAAATGCCATAGGGCTTGTAAATTTCTCGGAGCGTATCCACAATACGGTCAGCGTGTGCATCATTCACCGCAAAAATCAGCGTCTTTTCTCCACTTTCCGGATTCAGGTAGGTCGAAACTTCTTCCAGCACCTTGCGGGTATGATCCGGCAGAACAATTTTGCGGTTGAACTCCGACACATCGAAATCCATTTCATCGTCCAAAACTGCACCGTTCAAAAGTTCATTGGTGTTGGGGTCATATTGCGCCAAGGTTTCACCCTTCTTGAACTGTGCGTCATTTTCAATGAAATCCGTATTAATCAGATACGGAGGGTCGTGATCCACCAGCCAGCCATCGATAACCGCCTCACGGTAGCTGTAGGTATAGACCGGCTCCCCGAAAATCTCGGTCGTGTGCAGGGCGGGCGTAGCAGTCAAGGCAACTTTCACCGCATCGAAATACTCGATAACCTGCTTGTACTTGCTCATATAATCATCTTGATTATCGTAGAGGATTTCTTCTTCCGTCATTTCACGGTCAAGAATATAGCCTCGGTGGGCTTCGTCCACAATAATCAAATCAAATGCACCGGGCATCAAATCCGGTTCTTCTGCCAGAATCGTGCGTTTCAAAAGCCCCTGCACCGTTGAAATGCTGACCTTGGTTTCCAGATTGATGTTGTTGTCATCGATCGCTTTGATCTCATATATTTTATCCAGCGTCAGCAGTTCCTTCAGCTTGACATCTTTGAAGGTGTCCATTGCCTGCTCACCGAGGGACACTCGATCCACAAGGAAAAGAATACGACGGAAACGCTTGGATTCCAGCATCTTGTAGATAAGCCCCAGAACAGTACGGGTTTTGCCCGTTCCGGTGGCCATTGCAAGCAAGGCCGTTCTCTTGCCGTCAACGATTGCCTCTGTTGCCTTATCAATGGCCTTGATCTGGTAGTCGCGCAGATTCAACCCATTAGGATCTGTCATAAACGAATTATCTGCTGCAGCCAGCGCCTGATTGGCCGCCGCTGTATTCTGACCAAGTTTTTCCATCAGGTCACTTGGGCTAAACCAGTTCCGAATAGGATACGGTTGATTTTCCTGTTCCCGGACATCCAAAAACCAAATACCAGACTTCGTCCGCAGCTGCTCTAAATATGCCCTGCCATTTGAAGCAAAGAGGAAGGGGACCTGATAACCATTCCAGTTTCCAACCGTATGTGGAATATCCTCCGGCTTAATATGTGCAGCATAGTCCTTTACCTGCACATCGATGGTAGATGCCACATCTTCCGACATCTTTTTTGCATCCATCAATGCTACGAGCTTCTCGCCAACGAAGAATGCATAATCCGCATACCCGTTTTTGTAAAAGGCCGAATTGGTAGGCCATTCGCTGATGGCAATATTTCTCCCCTTTACAGGACGCGTTCCTTTGCTGTAGCGCAGGTTCTGCGTATCAGCTTCCCAACCAGAAAGACGAAGCTGCTCGTCAATCAAGCATCTGGTCTGCGCCTCATTCCAATTCATCATAGCGGAGACAGATTCTGACCGCCTTGCGCGCTCCTTCTGCGTTTTGCCCGAAGCGGCGGTCTTGACCACGGCCAGTTGCTTCGTCAATTCCTCGATTTTCCTTTCCTGCTCGGCAATAACGGATTCCAAATCTTCGTGCGTGGTCTCGCTCGGCATAACGAACTCAGGCGCAATATATCCCCAGTCTCCATAGGTTTCCATAAACCAAACAGCAAGATTGTATGTCAAGGATAGCAATGTCTTTGCTTCGTCCACGGAGTCCGTACCTATATGTACTGCCGAGTTTCTTGTCTTGCGAAGAACATATAGCGTGTTGTCAATTTCGTGCGGCAATAAACCGGCTCGCTTCAAAATGCGAATTCGATTTGCGTGGGTGTTGTCAACAGCCGGCTCTGCAATGTGCTCAAAGACAAGGATCTCCTGCACTAAGCGCTCGGCAAACATTCCGAGTTTATAGATACAGGCATTGGGATCAGAATAGACATAGGTTTCTGCGGTTGCGCCAATCTGTGCCAATGCAGGCCAGTATCGATTCAGAAAATCAAAATTTGATTTCATAAGCAGTCTCCCTCGATTTTTGTTAATTCATTTAGCATTTGATATAAGCACATCTCCAAAGTGCCAATTTGGCACTTTGGAACCACCGTGCTGGCACTTTGGGATTTCGCCAAAGTATCAATTTGATACTTTGGAATTCTCACTCCTCACCCTACTGCCACTTCAACCTTTTTACCGCTGAAGGCCACGCCGTATTTATAAATCGTCCTGACCCCGGCGGTCGTCAGCTCGGTTTCGTATTTCTTGTCGTTGATCTTCTGTAAGGCCGTCTCGGACAGCTTTTTCAGCTTTTCGTCGCTGCAATTCTTCTCCGCTTTCAGTTCGATCAGGATGCACGGAAGTCCCTTTTGCGTGGGCTTCAACTGAATATCATAACGCCCGTCGCCGGATTCCCGGTTGGAGGTCACGAAAGCGCCGCCCAGCAGGGCGCACAGCCCCAGCATAAAGCCGTGGTAGAAGTTCTCCCCGGCAGTATCGAAGGAGCTGACCGATTGGGTCAGCAGCGTCTGGATCTGCGCTTTCAGCCGTGCGTTATCGCCGGAGAAGATGGCCTCCTGAACGGAAATCGCCGTGGACGGCGGGATCAGATTCTCCAGTCGCTGCAAGATCTCCTTGTTATACACCAGAGAAATCTCCCGGTTTGGCAGGGAAACCTCGCACATAAAATCGCCGCTGAAGGAGGGCGTGGTTTTCAGCGCCTTCAGATAGCCGGTCACCAGCAGGAAGCTGTAAATGGTAGAGGGATTGCTCTTGATCTGCGGATAGATCACGCCGGTGTCGATGAAGGTGGTGAAGGTCTCGCCGTTGACCAGGGAGGTCAGACGTTTATAAATCTCCTCATCTGCTTGGGCAAGCACTTCCCCGATAATATCGTTGCTGCCGGTGGAGACCCAGAAGGGTCTCGGCTCGCACTCGTTGCTGAAGTAGTTGACCACCGACCACGGGTTGAAAATCTCCGTCTTGCCGAAGCGGTAGCCGTCGTACCACTGGCAAATCTCGTCATACTTATCGGCAGCGCCGTAGTATTCCGCCATCTCCATCACCTCGTCGGCGGTGAAGCCGAAGTAGACGCTGTATTTGTTGTCCAGCACGGAGTTGATGGACAGGTTGTTCATCCCGCTGAAGATGCTCTCCTTGGCCACCCGCAGAATGCCGGTGAGGAAGCCGAAGTACAGGTGCTGATTATCCTTGAACCCGCCGGAAAACAGGTTCCGCATAAACCGGATAACCTTGTCGTAATAGTCCTTCTGATAGTCATGCTGGATGGGGGTGTCGTACTCATCGATGATGATAATGGGAGCAACGGCATAGTGCTTGTGCAGCATAGCGGACAGGTCCAGCAGTGCAGAAGCCAGCTCTACCTCGCTGACCTTGCCGTCTGCCAACTTTTCATAGGTCTTTTTGCTGTACTCGTCGCATTTTTCGCTGGTCAGCAGTTCTTTGTGCCGCCGGGTCTCCTTTGCGAAAATATCCCGGATGGCCGCAAAGGTCTCCTCCCAAGTATCAAACTTCACATCCTTGAAGGTCAGGAAGATCACGGGGTATTTGCTCTGATAATCCCGGTACTTCTGGCCGCAGGCCCAGATTTTTTTATCCCGGAAGTAAACAGAGGTATCCTTGTCGCTCTTTTCAAAATAAGTGCGCAGCATATCCATATTCAGCGTCTTGCCGAAGCGGCGGGGACGAGTGAACAGCGTCACCATCGGACGCTCGTCGATAAAGTCCTTGATCATCATCGTCTTGTCGATGTAGTAGTATTCCGATGAGGCAAGGCAGTAGTTGGACACGCCGATGGGCAAGGGCAGCTTCGGCGCGCGCTCCGTCTTGCGGAAAGCGCCCGTCTTGAGCCGCTGATCCGCCGGCTTCTGCGTATCAACGGGGATCAGCCAACGATTGCCCTGCTTTTCCGCACCGGCGATTCTCCCATTCTTGCAGAGCGTCGCAACTCTCCGCTCCGTTATATTCCAGCGCACTGCTGCCTCTCTTACCGAGATCATTTCAGCCATAGGGGATACCTCCACGCATAAAATCACAAGTACATTATACCCAAATAAAAGAACAATGTCAACAAAGTTCGGAACAATGTCGCTTCAAAATAGCATTGTTCTTTTTTGCACACAAAACAAGCGGAGGCCATCGACCCCCGCTTGCTCGTTACCCATATACAATTTTCTGCATCACGACCTCGTTTGCCCGATGTCGGATGCCGTTCATCTTCCGCACCCACGCCAACGGGTCATTGGCTTTCAATGCCTCCGTCACGCCCTCGGTGTCTGCGTATTGTTCTACCAGCCGAAGAAAGAGTTCCTGCGCCTGCTCCTCGATGTCTTCGAGGTGTCCGTCCAGCGTCCCGGCGGTCAGCAGGTTATAATACAGCACCCGGTGGTGCACCTTCAGAAAAGCTCGCCGCCGCTGCCCGTAAATGCCGATGGGGCGTTCTTCTTCGGGTGGTAAGCAAACATCTGGCAGGCAGTAGTCGCCCTGCCTTTCGGTTACAGTCTACCAAAACCGAAAGGCAGGTACGAGTCTGCGAATTTTCAAATAGCACATTGGTATTGTTTTAGTATCTGGGGTCAGTCGTCATCTTCATCATCAAATAAAGAATTACGGTATTCTTCCTCTTCACGACGATATTCGCTATCATCCCAATTGTAAACATATTCGCCTCGGTCAATACTGAAGCCATCCTTTTCGATGTATTCATATTCGCCGGACTCATAATTAAAACACCACTTAGCCATTTTTATTCATCCTCCGTTCCGAGTACATATAAAAGCATTCTAAAAGCAGAATCTTTCTTTGCTTCTTTTTTTGATGAGGATGTCCCATCGAAGTAATAATCTTCTTCCGCTATACGACATTCGCAATTCCAAATAGGATTACCATTGTTATCATATGTCTCCTTAAACTCATAAGTAGGAATGGAAAAATAACCTCTTCGTGCCAATGTTTCAAGTTGGTTAATTGCATCATCACGGTTAGGATTTTCAATTTCGTCACGGATAGATGGAAGCATATCATTTCTCTCTAAATACTCATACGCTAATTTGCAAGCAGCCATTCTCGCCTCACGGATAGACACACCGAAGCCGCAAAACACCGGTAGAGAATCAAGCAGTTTGAGGTAACAATGATATTTAAGCTTAGAATAGTTGTAATCTAACGGAAAGCTTTGATATATAGTGTTATCCTCTTTAAAATACCAAGTCGATGAGTAAGAAGCTTCTTTGTATTTGTACCAAGGAAAGCACCCATTCTCGTTCATTTCCCATTCCTGAATAAGTCGCACATAATTGGTGTCGGTATCATTAATTAGAAAGTCTTCGGGCACAAGCATTACTTCAACCACTTTTTGCAAGTCCTTCAGATTCCATCCTGAATCGATCGCAACAGCTCCGATAATAGCTTCAAACAAATCTTCTTTTACGGAATCTTCTTGGTTGATATTATTCTGTATATCGCCCTTCCCCATAATAAGATGTTCGGAAAAACCAAGTTCATCCATTCGGCGAGCCAATGCTTTTTTATTCACCATTCGACTTTTGATTTTAGATAGGTCATCTTCGTTATAGTCACAGCCGAAACTATTTACTGCCGGCGCTTCGTAACCCTCTTGATTACGTTTGAATTCTTGTTCCCAAACAGAAATCTTTGTTCCGTCAATCGGATCCCCATTTGCTAAATACCCGTACTTATGAATAAGCAGTTTAACAACCATAAAATCAAGTGCTTTGTCTCCAATGAACTCGAGCACCTCATTGTTTTCACCGCCGTTCTCTGCAGTATATGAGCGACGAGTGAAAGCTTGCTGCAACAAATCAAGATTTTTAAAATCATACCCGATTTGTCCCTGCACCATTTTCCATACTAATTCTTTTTCCATAATAAAAAATCCTTTCGGTAATGCATTTTACCAAAAGGCATAATAATAGCCTGACAAAAACACTTTCCCTGTGAGAATAGGAAAGACAATGCCAGACATATATCATTAAATTTAATTCTTTGTTTCCGTTTGTTTACTCGGGTTCACTTTCATAAACAGGAATAAACACTAAGATACAATGTTTCAAATTTAATGTATTACGCCCTCAAGTATATTCATTATACCCAAATCACGAAAACAATGCAAGTATTTTATTAAAAATCATCTCCTTTGTGGCTATCAAACACAAAGGAGATGCAGAAATATATTAAGTTTTATTTTCTATGCTTCTTCTTCCTGCTGAATTCATTCAGCGTCTGGATATGCCAGAGGCTTTTGCGGGTGATGGAGCGGAAGGTCAGCGAACAGAAATAGTCGATTAGAAAGATTTTCGGTATGTAAAAGAGTTGTCCTTTGCGGAACGATTTAAGCTCCCCACGGTTGCACCAATTTTTTATTGTAGTTTTGGCGTAGCCGGTCAGGGTGACAACATCCTGCACGGTCACGACATCCTTATATTTGCCGAGCAATTTGGCGTAATAGTCGTGCATTTGCCGGAGGACATCCTCGGGCAGTTCCTTGGAAAGCTTCGCCACATAATGACCGCCGTACCATCCACGGGGTGCAGAATAGAGCTCGGGATAAACGGCTTGTTCCTCAAGGTACGCCCGAACATCCTCTTTCTTAATTTTATAGCAGCGTGTTTTCTTGCCTGTCCACTCGCAGGGCACCTTGCCGCTTTTGAGCAGGTGCAAAGCCGTGGACTTACTGATATGGCAAAGGCGATAAAACTGATCCTTATTCATCACATTGGTAACGCTGTCCCAGTCAATCGGTAGATTCTTCATTAGATACACCTCAAAAATAGATTTCGTCGGTTTGAAGTCCTTTCTGCGGTGTATATAATTCTGTATTGCCTTCTCTCGCGATTTTTCTCCTGTCTCCCCTGATTTCTCTCCAAAATCGGCAAAAATGCCGATTTGAACCCACTTTGAAAAAATGCAGTTGTAACAAGGCTTCAAGGGCGAAAAAGCCTTATTTTAAGCGGCTTTCGGCGCAGACGAAACGACCTGAAACTGGCACAAAACGACCGGAAGTTGACACACTGACTAAAAGACTCGAAATCATCGATGGTAAGCTACATGAATGTGATAGCCGTAATGCCTTTGCTGCGGAAATCCTCTGCCTGTTCAGGGTCAGAGCAGAAAACGATATCCGGGTTGACCGCCAGCAGAGCTTCGGCACTTACTTCGTCAGAATACATCGGAATATCTTTTGCCGCAGGATACATCAGTTCAAGTCACTGCGTTTCAAAGGTGGCATTACTGATTCCAATCAGGTAGTCACCCAATCCAAGACCAACCATCAACTGGCAGCCAAAGGAAAACAGATTGACAACTTCGTCGACTTCGGCAGGGATTTCAACCTCTGCTCCGGTAATGTCAACAATGCTGCGAGTTTGTTCTTTTTGATTTGTAAAGCTACAGCCGGCCAGAGATGACATTGCGATAATCATCGTCAGCAGCAGTGCAGTTATCTTATAAAGACTTTTCATGGTGCGCCTCCTCAATTATTAGGTTCATCAGAGAAAAACAATGAACGCAACTCCTCTGGAATTTCTACATATATGCCGATAGATTCATATTTGCGGTTTCCGTCATCAATCTCCGCAATAATGCTTCGGCACAGTTCCTGTTTGCCCCATTCGTAACTCACATCCAGAAGGCATCTGTACAGTTCCATCTTTTTGCGGATATACGGGACAGTAGTTTCTTTTTGTTCGCAAATTTTAATGCCATCCATCAGGAACTCAACAGAGTAAGAGTACCGCTCCCAAATGCACATCATGTCAGCACACGGGATGATCATATTATCAATCTCATCGAGGTCTGTTGGCGTAATCCGCTTGGAGATTTCTTCTGCCTTGCTTAGATAGGCCAAGGTGTCTGCAAACGATGGCACAATAAATGTTGCATACCATGCCTTGACCATATAGTAGATGCACCGCACCTGCGCATACGGCTGTGTTTCGGCAAACACTATTTTTCCTGCTTCAGCAATAAGTTTATCAATCAGCTTCTTCCGTTCCGGCTCACTGCGCATCAGCATCATAGCCTTTGTCAGCAGATTTTCCGCAAGCAGATGCTTGCTGCCAGGACGGTGTGACTTACGGGCATAGCGGATGGTTTTATCTGTCGCATCCACCATCTTTGTGAGCAGATGTTCCTCATCAGCATCAATTGCATCGTAGGCACCACCCAGAGCATGATCATAGAATGCGGACAGCAAATTGTAATACTGCGCCCACACGTAATTGTGGCCAAATTTCTTAGCCGCTTTTTCTGCTTCACGGAGTTTTGCCTCGGCTGTATCAAAGTCTTTCCATTCCTGGTAGATAGAGAGGATACAATCATATAGCTTCATGATTGTAAAACCATTTTGACTACGGGGACTGCTGAGTAGTTCCTCTGCCCGCGCCAGGATGAAATCCTCACGATGCCTCGGCATATTGATCACGGCTCTGTACAGAAGGTCATAATAAATATTCTCTTCAAGCAGAACCGGCTCGCGCTTACAGTTATCTAGGATGCCCTCAGACAACTGGACATAGAAGGCAATCTTCTTATGGTCAGCAGGGCTCCAATCTTCGCAGCGTTCATACCGCTGACGAACTGTTTTCCCAATATAACCTTGGCTCTCGGTGAAACGGTCAAACCATTTTTTCAGTCGGGGGTGCTTCTCAAATGACTCCTGTGATGCCTCCATAAGCCACAGCAGCTTTTTGGGGTAGTCCTCTCGGTGTTCTTCGGCTTTCAGTTCCCGGAAGAGAAACTCCATCAGACGAATGGCGTGGGCTTTTGCCTTGTCAGACCAATCCCAGCAATATACGGTTTCCTGAATGACAGGATGCAGGGAAATGACTTTATCACACAGATTCATCCAACCGTCACGAATCAAAGTGTTTGCGTAGTCCTTGGAGTCGATACACAAAACATCGTGAAGTAACCGTATATCAACGCCGTTGCTGTCGACCAGAGACATTACCTTCAAGAGATTTCTCATCTGCTCGGACAAATTATCTGCTTCGAACAGTGTAGTGATAATGTTTCGGAGTGTCTCTGGGTAAGCATCCGCATCTTTGCTGTAGATAACCTTTTCCGGGGCCATTGCTGCGAAGCCGTGGGTATCTACCAAATTGGATGCCTCACAAATAGAAAGATAACTGCTGGAAATCTGCTTTGCAATCAGTTCCAAAACCAATGTATGACCATTCACCTTGGAAATAATGTTGTCGATATATCCATAATCGGTTGGCAACAGTTTAGAGCAAAGATTATGCTCAAACAAGCGGTATAGGTCCTTGCGTTCAGTCAGGGCACCGACAGGGATTTCAGTATAAATGTCTGCAACCGGTGATTTTCGGCTAATCAGAATAACCTTCCAGCCGATAGCAACTACATCTACGAGATCCTGATTGATTTCTCCGGAATAATTATCGATTACGAGAACCGATTTTGTATTGGCAACAATCTCCCTGAACGCACGGAGTTTTCTGTTATAATATTCGCTAAAACTCTCTTTCGCATTCTTTTCGATGGTCGAAATACAAGCTGTCGTATCATCAATCAGCGTTCTCGAAATACTGCCGCTGAAGGTCAAATACAGCAAATTATCGATACTTTCAGCCTGCTGCGACAGAAACGCCCGGACGAGGGTGCTTTTGCCGATACCACCCATTCCGGTCACAAAAGCACACGGAGAATTATTATTACCGAACCATGCCGTCAGGGACTGCAGGTCATTCTGTCGCCCGACTAATTCACCGGTAACCGTAACGGTGCTGGATTTAATATAAGGCTTAGAAGTGTCAGTAAGGGATTCAATAGATGTCAGTGCGTTGACGACCTGCGCCATATCGGAGTAACGATCAAGATAAAAGTTCGCCAGAGCATTGTGGAAAAAATCGGTTAACGCAAAATACAGCTTATCCTGGTATTCTTCCTCTGCATACACAGACTTGCTGAAATCGAATGTGGCCTCTGACTCACAATCCGCAGCTGTGGGCGTAGCACCGAACAAAAGATAAAATAGCAAGGCACCCACGCCATATACATCGGTGTGCCGACCCAACTTTTTAACCTTGCCCATTTGCAGTTCGATTGCTGAAAAGCCCTTAGAAAAGGAAACTCTGACATTGCGGGGATCAACAAAAGTATTCTGCAATTTGGAGTCCATCGGAATCAAAGAATCCAGGTCGAACAACTGTACCCGCGTTGCGTAGCTATCCAGAACCAAAACATTATCCGGCTTTGTGTCCAAATAAAGGTATCCCTCGTTGTGGATACGCTTAATGATTTGAGCCACTTGTTTTACCAGGGTTACACAAACACGCAGATTTTCTGGACGATATGTAGCCAGGGTGAATTCTGGAGAATAGGTAGACACCAGATAAGATGTACCATTTCCAGAATAGATATCAATGGTTGTTGTAAGTGCATCATAGAGTCCGCCTTCTGCATAGAACAAGCCGTTGCCGAGGCTAAAGTCAGATTGGAATTTACTCTTTACAGCCTCAAACTGTCCGTTATCAGCAGGATGGGCAGTCAGATGCCCATCAAGAGCCCGTTCAATTCGCATTTTCGCGGGATAGCACTCCTTGATGCGCACACACTTTATATCTCCGGTGTTCGTCTCATAGGATGCATCATAGACGATACATGACCCACCGCGACCGATTTCTTTGATTATGGTATATCGAACTGCACCACCTTCCTTGTTGTGAAAGTGCAGCTGAGTATTTGCAGCCAAAGCAATTCTTGAATCCATAATGTCACCGCCTTTCTGGTTTGTTGTACCGTCATTCTACATCAAAGTATTTTTGGGTTGGATTTGTGGATGCATTAAGAATCGGTTTGCTCGGAACTTTTATGGGCATACAGTGTGCGCATATGGTCACGGAAAGTAACCAAGGGCCATGCATCTTTTACCTCCCACATAAAAATCCAATCATAAGGGTTACCAGGGTACAATTCTGGGTATCCGGCCTCTATCAGATACCGGTTGATTTTATCAATACAGCGTTCAGCATCGATTTCGGTAGCTTCCCATAGAGCATTTTTATGTGAAACCGTGGCATTAGCCCAGTATGTATAGAACTCCAGGAGAATCAAAATCTTTCGTATACGCTCATGCGATACATGCTTGCCCTTGATTATCATTTCTATACCGTTACGATCGGGGAACGAGTTTTCAGCAAGTGCGGGCAGAAGCGCATTGTTTTCCAGCAAAGGCTTGAGCGTTCTGTTCGTACCGAGCTGCGTGGTCTGACGTCTGTCGAGTCCAACGATCTGAGCGAAGATTCTCCAAACGGAATCAGCATCTTCGGTTACGATGGTATATTCATCATCTCTGCCAAGGTCCTCATCAAATTCAAAGTTGAATGCCTTATCCAACAGCAGCCCCTCTTTATATGCGAGACCACCCTTGCAAGCCAAAGGAGCCCACAATTCTTGAATATGCTGTGTTGCTGTTGCGTTATTGTAACCAAACTGCTCAATATGGTCGGTTACATAGGCAATCAACTCATCCGAATTCTTTGCTCCGTTAATAAATTCAATGATTGTACCGGTATACAGGATTTCCTTATCAGCTTTGATCACAGTAGCCTTCGGCTTTGGCATTTGCGCGATGATATCAAGGGCATCTGAATAGGACAGACCATTGCGCATACAGTAATAATACACAGCTTCCGTGATGGAGTGGCAATCAAATGCCCGCTCGAAATAAACGCGACGGAAAAAATCACGGGTTTCATCAATGCTCAGATTAAAGGCAAAACAGATTTGATATGCCGTATCAGGATTGATGCCTTTATCCTCGCTGAACCATTTTCTAATATCACGGGGTGGCGGGATGTCTGCAGCCTTAAATTTATCCTTCAGGTAGTTTGCTTTTTCATCGATGTTATTTGTATCACCGGAAAAACCATTTGCAAACAGGAAAGAAGTAATGGCCTGGCCAAAACTTCTGAAGGCAGCTGCGATAGCTAGAAGTTTTTCTTCATATTGGTCATCGTCAGGAGATAGCACATCTGACATTCTGGTCAGTATTTCTGTATATTGATCCATAGAAAGTCCTCTCTTTCATGGTTGTACCTTACCATATTAAATTATAATGCAAAAGTATGTCTTTTTGTACTGATATTAAAAATGTTGCAGAATTTGCGAAAACCCACTGATTTTAAAGTTTCAGTGGGCATTCGCATTATCCTATTTATTCCTTAACTGTGGTTAATTCTCGGTTGTTTGTTTACTAATCAATAATGGTTTTATGGACTTCAAAATTTAGGATGCGGAGCGAACGGCTGCGGTGACAGCAACAACGGAAGCAACAAGGACTACAGCAGCGGATGCGGCAAAGCTGAGAATGTTCCGCTTGATGGATTTCTTTGCTTCTACGGGAGCAGCTTTGCGAGGCTGAGCAGGCTGAACCTTGACGTCAGTTCGGGGTTCTACCTCATTGACAGCAGGCTGTTCGATAATCAGAGCATACAGAGCAACGAAGTTATCACGGATGGCGGGCAGATCCAGCTCAGTGGGGAATCTTCTGACATTGCAAACAAGACCTTCAATGATTTCTGCCAGGTGTGCATATTCTTCAGCAGTGTAGGTAACATCACTGATGAAGTTATTCACAATGTGCTGCAGCTTACCACGACGGCACCAATGCTCCTTGCAGAAGTTGTCTGTGATGGTCACTTCCAGATGCTTTGGAGTAACGAACACCAGGTAGCTGTCGATATGAACTGGAATATCCAGGCCACGCGCTCTAAGCGCGTTCTCGATGCGGGCTTTTAGCAGTCTGCGCTTTGCAGACATCTTGTCGCCGATGGATTCATTGTGGTAGGACTCGCTGTTAGAGTATAGCAGTCTGCCGTCCTCGCTAATGGTGATGTTGTGCTTTGCGGACTTTACCTCTACCACGATAATACCGTTGTTTGTGAGGATAACATTATCGATTTCGGTTTCAGTTTCCTGGTCTGCCACATAGACATTGCGGAAGTCCCGGAAGAAGGGACGGTCGACAAATGTCAGAGAATGGGCAACCTCATCTTCTGCACGCTTGCCGGACATATGGATTGCAATTTCCTTTTCAATTGCCTTCAGACCACGGATGCCGGTAACGAAATCGGGGGTTGCAGTAGCACCATTTTTTCTGGCTGCACTGGAAACAGCGGCGATAACCTCATCCAGTCTTGCTGTCTCGTCATCCAGGATCAGCTGGCTGGCAAAGTGCTGGAACTTCAACAGCTCCTCAATGTACTCTTCGCGGGAAAAACCATTGCGGGAGAAAATCTCAGCGGTCTCCAGGGCCTTTTTCAGTTCGGTTGCAGTCATAGTAGTCATAAGTGAACTTCCTTTCTGTTTTTATTGTATGGTGGGATTATAATTTATTTTTTTCTTCTTCTGGATTTGCTGATGCTTGACATCAACGCTCACACCGATTTTCTTTGCATATTCAGGATTCTGCTGGATTTTTTTCTGCAAGTTGAATCGCCAGAATTCTTCTCTTTACACTCATTGGAATCACTCCTATCATTGCCTGAGGGTTGTTATTGATTACACTCATATGATACCGCTTGAGGGTCAAAGATTAAATGACAGAAGGTGCAAGTAAAACGGTGCTATTCCTGCACTAAATGCAAAAAAGGCACCTTGGCGGTAAAGCCAAAGTGCCTAATCACACGATATTTACTTTCCAATCAGGGCGTTGTACTGTTCCATATTAATCTTGCCGGTGGCAAGCATTTGCTCAGACCAAAGCTGCAGAGTTTCAACCGTGATGGATATCTTCTCCAACTCCTGTTGAATATGAATGAAGTCTTTTAGTTCTTCGTTATCAATCACACCGTCAGCGGCGATATCAATCAGACGGGTAGTCTGCCGCTGCATGGAGTTCAGGGAGGCAAGCATTTCCAAAACAATCTGGGACAGATCCTTGATTTTGATTTTGGGAACATACTCTCTTCCAATGGGACACTGCTGAGAGCAATAATAGTTACAAAGCATTGGTGCCTTGTAACGCTCTGCCATCAAAAGAACTTCGTCCGGGTGAGGTAGAAACTTCTCATTTTCGATTCTTTCGATTCTTTCTGGGGGAATGGTCTCCAGGACTTCACTGGCTGCCTCACGGCTAAGACCCATAGCCTCTCGTGCCTGCCAGTACATATTTTTATTTTCTTTTGTAGATACACGCGCCATAATCAGACCTCCTACCATTAAAGAACCAATATGCCGACAGCGAAGAAAATCAACTCTATGACATATGTAATATAATCAACTGCCTTGCCATCGTCATCCAGCCTCTTCTTGAAGAAGTCAACAAGGAACCAAAACGGAGTCAAGAACAAGCCCAGTATCTCTTCTGCAATATGAGCAAAAATAATCACGATAATATTATCGGATTTGAAGGACAGACCTTCACCACCATCTCCGTATTTGGTAGCAAAAGCACCAATAATGGCAATGGGAATAAACAACACACAAGCCCAAAACAGGAAGGCCAAAAAGAATGTCGAAAAATTGGTTACATTCAGTTTTGCATTCCAAAGAGCAGAGAAGGTAGCCTTGCCTGTGCACAGACAAATAATGGTTGAAATCAAGCTATAAAATGATATTTCATGAAACTTTCCAAGTATCGACATACTGTCTCCCCCCCTATGCTCCCGACAGCATTTGATAAAATACCTTAATATTATATCACAAATTGTAGCATTTTTCAATACAACGAGGAAAAATAACCGAGGAAACAGGCGAAAATAATCGTTTGCCCAAGCGACATTTATCTTGATTGTGTTATTCGAATGCCAGATTGGAAAACCACGGTCATTTTCTCTTCAGAGTATACCTCGATGAAGTCGAGAGTCCGCAGCATCAATGCGTAGTCAAAACCATCCAGTCTATCCACGCTATCCAATAAGCCTATTATTTCTTTGGCCCTGTACCGGGTAAGGACATTATCTGTAGCCTCAATCGTTCTTTGTAGAATTGGCTTATACCGTGCTTTCTTGCTGACCAGTTGATTCCAGGCTCGTACAAAAAACTTCTGCGGGTATGGAAAAGGGATGCGAATGTCCGAGCAGATCATCTGCCGTGGTGTTGGATGATTGTACTTCTCACGGTAAGCCACCATCGATGGAGATGGATCAGCCACCCTTTTTCCGGATGGTGGTGTGTACAACATACCCGGGACTTCTACAGCGGTGTGATCTCGGCGACTCTTGCATCGATACCAATTTTGCAATTCCCGGTTATGACCCGCACTGGTGTAATTGCCATATATTTTACCACAATATGTGCAAACAAGCATATTGGTAAATGGGTATCTCTCGCTCTGTTTCAGTCCGTTCCCGGCGTGCCGTTTCACCAGTTCTTGTGCCGCCTGCCATTCCTCTTTGGGGATAATAGCAGGCAGGACATCTTCTATATAATATTGTGGTAGCTGACCACGATTTCGAGATGAGGTGTGCTGGATTGGGTCCGAAATGAAAGTCTTCTGAAACAGGCAATCACCACAGAATTTCTCATTGGTAAGAATATTCTTGATGGTAGTGTTTGCCCACTTTGCACCGGGACGCTTGGTCGGAATATTGGCCGCGAGTAATTGGTTCGTGATATACTCATAGCCGTGACCTGCCAGGAACCAGTCGTAAATCATCCGCACAATCGCAGCCTCATCATCTACAATAGAAATCTCGCCGTCCTGCTGTTGGAACCCCAACATTGTGCCGACGACGAGACTTTCGATGATACCTTTTTCATATTTCTTTCGCTTGCCCTATTTGATGTTGTCGGACATACTGACCGACTCAGACTCCGCAACAGCAGCCATAAGGGTGAGCAGTAACTCACCCTCAGCAGAACAGGTATGCAGATTTTCTTTTTCAAAAAATACATCAATTCCAAGGGTGCGGAGTTCTCATGTGAAGACCAGCGTATCCACCGTGTTGCGCCCAAAGCGGGAAACGCTCTTGGTGATGATGGCATCGACCTTTCCAGCTCGGCAATCATCCATCAGCCGGAGGAAGTTGGTGTGGTTTCGTGTTCGGGTGCCGGAGGTTCCTCTGTCTGCGTATATGTCCACCAGCACCGCATCGGAATCTTCTTCTATCAGCTTAGTGTAATAGCTAATCTGCGCTGCAAGACTGTGGTTTTGTTCTTCGACCTGCGTGGAAACACGACAGTAGGCGGCTATCCTGCGTTTAGGTGGACTCTCCGCTGTCACCATCCGTGGGTGTATCACCGTTATGTTTTGGTTGCCGTCTGACATACTGTCTCACTCCCTTCTCTATGATTTGGGTAGCCTCCGTGCCGTCACGGAACAGGAAGGTCACGGTGCAATCCTCATTGACTGTTACATAGTTTACAGTTTTCTGGAACACCAACGGATCAAATGCAGTGAGCGGGCCATCGTGCTTTGCCAGTTCTGCAAGGAACGCATTGACCAACAGCCGTTTTGCGGCCAGGAGGAATATCTTCTTTGCGAGTTCCAGCTTCTCCTGTTGGAGAGTCTCGTGACGGCTCATGTACTGTTCATACCGTGCGTTGGTGTCATCAAGGCTGCCACGCTGCTTACTGCTGTTCATAAGCAGATTATTGATTAGCGTGGTAATATCAGCGGTTTCCTGCTGAATGGCATCCATTCAGGCTTTCAAGGCGCTGTCATCGGTAATGGCATCCAGGCACTCAGCGTAGTTGGCTGCGATTTCTTCTTTCCATGCCAGAACGCTGTTGAAGGCTGCCACAAAGCAGTCCTCAAGTCTCTGTTCCTTTAGGGTGGGGGTCTTGCAGTGTTCACGCTTCATGAATTTGTTATTGCAATGCTAACGCCAGGATTCGTGTGGGGTGCCGGAGTGCCACTTTTTCCTGCCATAAAAGCCACCGCAGTCAGCGCAGACGATACGGCCAGAAAAGATAGATACGCATTGAGCGCGTCCACCTGCCGCCTCACGTCTGCGGAACTCCTCTTGTACCATCTCAAAGACCTCCGGCTTTATAATGGCATGATGGTTTTCGGAGACATAGAAAATCGGCAACTGCCCGGTATTTTTCTGCATCTTGTGATCCAGGAACGATGTGGTAAAACACTTCTGTAATTTTGCATCTCCACGGTACTTCTCGTTTTGGAGAATGCTGATTACCGTTGATGTATGCCACCGGGTCTTTTTTGCAGGTGTGGGAATACCGTCAGCGGTGAGATCCTTTGCAATCTGTCTAGGGGATTTTCCAGCAAGGTACTCATCGTAAATCCTTCTGATAATCACAGCCTCCTCCTCAACAATCTCCATGTCACCGGGGTTGGCACCTTTCTTGTACCCAAGGAAGGTGCTGTAGGCCAGGCTCATAACACCGTCGGCGAAGCGTTTGCGCTGTCCCCAGGTTGTGTTCTCACTGATGAATTGGCTTTCTTCCTGGGCAAGGCTGGACATGATGGTAATGAGTATTTTCCCCCTTGGAGTCCAGAGTGAAAATGTTCTCCTTTTCAAAGTACACCTCCACACCCTTATCCTTTAGCTTTCGGACGGTAGTAAGGCTGTCGACCGTATTACGGGCGAATTTGGAAATTGCCTTTGTCACAATCATATCGATTTTCCCGGCTCTGCAATCCTCCAGGAGCAGTTGAAACTGTTCACGGCTGTCCTTTGTGCCGTTCTTGGCTTCGTCAGCATAGATTCCGGTAAATGTCCATTCCGGGTTGCAATTGATGTACTCTCGGTAATAATCAATCTGCGCCTTCAAGGAATGGAGCATCGCGTCCTTACCGCTGGACACTCTCGCATACGCAGCCACACGCTTTTTCTTTTGCGGCGGTGCTTGCTGCGGTGTAATATCATATACATTTTTCATGGTTTTCACCCCTTTCGTAGCGTACATATTACCTCTGAACTGAACTATTATCCAGTTGTATTTGAGGTATATATCCGACAAATATTGGGCGGTACTTATTGGTCAATATTGTCTTAATTTTTGCGTAGTCCTCCTCGTTGATCACGCCGTCTTTTAGGAGACAAGTGAACGGCGCCAGTGAAGCGTGATAGGCCATTTCGGCCTGTAGCTAAATGTCCGTTGTAAAGTGAAAGAGTTTCTAATTTTTTGCTGCATAGACCATCAGCGAGCGATTTTATGTCCGTTGTAAAGTGAGAGGTTTATTTTATCGCTGATACTTGTGTTTCAGCCAAAAATTGTCCGTTGTAGGGTGAAAGGGTGCCAAGTTTTCCATCTGAAATGTCCATTGTAGGGTAAGAAGAGTTTTTCGATCATTGTGCAACATGGGCGCAAGATTTTGTCCGTTGTAAAGTGAGGGAAATTGTGGCGTTCACGAAAATTTAATAAGTCGCATATCCCCTAAAATGGCACAAAAATGTCCGTTGTAGGGTGAAAGGAAAAACTAAAAAATTTGCGGGGAGTACCCCCAATGAACTAAAAAATGTCCGTTGTAAATTGAAGGGAGTGTTTTTATGGCAGACCGAACAAGACCAATACGAATTGAGTTCTGCGTCACCGAACAGGAAAAGAAACTCATAGAGAGCAAGATGGCGCAACTTGGTACACGCAACATGGGCGCGTATCTCCGAAAGATGGCGATTGATGGCTACATTATAAAGGTGGACTACAACGAACAGAAAAAGCTCGCTGCTGCTGTCAGTCGCGCCACTACGAACATCAACCATATTTGCCGCCGTTTCAACAGCACAGGTCATTTCTACGCAGACGATATAGCCGATCTCAAAGAACGGCAAGCCGAGATTTGGTCGCCTCTGCGGGAAGTGCAGAAAAAAGAATTATAACCGCAAGGGGGATCACGATATGTCACGCATGAGTAAAAAGAGAAAACAGGAATGGTCGTTTTTTCTGAATGACCGCAACCGTATCACCTATAACGCGCTCTGCCGCAAGTGCGTCCATGAGTGCAAGCAGAGTTTCTGCGCTATCGTTATCGAATGTCCGCACTACTGCTCCAAACGCTCCAAAGATGGACACAACGCCGCACTTCCTCGTCCACCAACGGACAAGCCCCGGTGATGGACTATCCCGCGAAAGGAAGTGATGAATGATCTATTTCAAGAAAGATACCGCGCTCCCGCCATTCATACCATTACCACGATTTATGATTGCAAGCGAACATTCGATAAATGCAAAGCTGCTCTATGGGCTGCTGCTCAACCGCACCATGCTTTCGCAAAAATCGGGGTGGATATCAGAGGACGAAAATGTGTATGTCATTTACACGATAAAGCAGATGGCAGATGGCCTCAACCGAAGCGAAAGGACAGTAAAAAACGCGCTGAACGAGTTGGAAAATGCGGGGCTTATCACTCACATCCGTCAAGGTTGGAACAAGGCTAACCGCATATTCCTGCATCTGCCCGATGGGGTGCAGCTTTCTTCACCACCAGAGGGAAATATTTGCCCTATGGAAGTGCAGGAATCTTCACCTTGTATGGGACAAAAATTGCCCACAAGTAATACAAAACAAGAATATATAAACTTGATTCAGACAGAAAGAGGAGAGATAGCCCGCCGCCGTTTCGGTGAATATCAAAATGCTTACCCTGACAAATTCGAGGAATATATCAATCGTTTGTCGGCTTATATGAAACAAGCGGAAAGCATTACGCTAAACACTACGCCACGATCCGAAGGTGGCTCGATGAGGACAGTAAGCCGAAACCCAGAAATAGCTATGATTACGATTACACCTACGATAAAGGAGAGTGCCTATGAAAATTGATCCTATTTTGTCCGCCATCATTGATACCGCTGACGCTGCCAATGTTGCGCCTGAAGATTACATCAATCCCGAAGATGGGCTGAAATACTGCGGCAAGTGCCACACGCCGAAAGAGGCGTATTTTGCAGATAATCCCCCTTTTTGCGGCATTGACCGTCACCCTACCGAATGCAAATGTGCTGCCGAAGAAAAGCAGCAGTGCGAGGCAGAACGACACGAGTTTGAGCGCATGAGCCATATTAGCCTGTTACGCTCCGAGGCATTCAAAGATATTCCCGCTGCCGCATGGCGTTTCGACAATGCTTCGGTTATGACACCGCAGCTTGTCAAAGCGCGGGAATACGCCGAGAATTGGGACAGCTTCAGCCGTTAGGGGATCGGACTGCTGCTGTTCGGGAATGTCGGTACAGGAAAAACCTATGCGGCAGGCTGTATTGCAAACGCTCTGATTGACCGTATGATTTCCGTCCTCTATGTCGGTATGTCCAATGTGGTCAACCGTATGCAAGGTAATTTCGGTGCAGACCGTGACAGCTATATAAAACAGCTTATGCGTCCCGATCTTCTCATTCTTGACGATTTGGGCGCGGAGAGAAATACAAGCTACGGCAAGGAGTGCGTTTTCGATGTAGTCAGTCGTCGGCTGCTTTCGGGTAAGCCCATGATTATCATCACCAATATCACGCTGGCGGCTATGCAGAAAGCTACCGATCTCGATGATCGCCGTATTTATGACCGCATATTGGAAGTGTGTGTCCCGATCCTGTTCAACAGAGAAAACTTCCGCAAAGGCAACGCCGCTGAAAGCCTCAAAAAAGCGGCTGAACTGCTAAAATCGCCATTGTCCTGAATCCATATGAATATATACGAAAAGAGTCGCTTATTGGGCAGAAAAAAGAAACTGATAAACAACACCACCATTCCACAGCGAGAAATTGAGTTCATAGCGCGGTGCATTTTCCCCGATATTCTCGCTTTCTATGAGAGCGAGAAAGGACAGCGGGAGTTTACAGAGTGGAAAGCGCAGCAGATAGAGAAAGCGAACAAAGTAAACGCGCCGCAAGACGCTGAATAACATAGAAGCAGGCAAGGCAGTTCACCGATAATGGGGGCTGCCTTGCCTGTTTTTCTAATTGACGATTTTTTTATTTCGGGTCCTCGCGGTTTGGATTCGGGACGCTTGATAACGCCATTCGGAAAGTAGGTGTTTGCGTATCTGTCGAAATAAAAAATAATCCGAACCCGTCTCCCACAGGGAAGATTTGGTTCGGATTATATTGCTTTGGTGCAGGTAACAGGACTTGAACCTGCATGAAATTGCTTTCATATGGACCTGAACCATACGCGTCTGCCAATTCCGCCATACCTGCATATATATTAATTTGTATTCTTGCGACAGGTTAGTCAGCCTACAAAATCTATTAAAATAGATTTTGCATAAGTTCGTATTGCCAAATCACAGATTTGGATACTCACTTAAATTCCGCCATACCTGCATATTTATTAATTTGTGTTCTTGCGACAGGTTAGCAATACTCAAAAATATCATACTAACAGATTTATTATATCAAATCTATTAATAAAAGTCAATCGGATAGGCGAGATTTTTATATTTTGTTACAGCAGACAGCACAAAAATGCTGTCCGCCTTAATCAAATATAATTTAGACTGTAAGAATAAATATTATTCCAATTTCCATGTATAACTATATAGGCTGTCAGGTCATTATCATTATACACTATATTATATCAAAGAGGATTGACCTACTGCTTTGAGGGCAATTGCTCTGTCATAAAAAGGAGTAACCGTAAATTTGAGCCGCCCCCAAAAGTTAGACTGAAAATCTAACTTTTTGGAGGTCGGTTTTTTATGGCTACTCCTTTATTTATCAGCGTTTTTTATTATTTAGTACCGAAAATTCTGTCGCCGGCATCACCGAGGCCCGGACGGATATATGCGTTATCGTCGAGTTCACGATCGAGTGCGCCAACATAAAGCTGAATGTCAGGGTGCGCTTTCATAAGGGTTTCAACGCCCTTAGGTGCTGCGATAATTGACATAAATTTAATTTTTTGACCGCCGTGCTCTTTGATGTAATCTACAGCGGCAACTGCCGAACCGCCTGTTGCAAGCATAGGGTCTACAACAACAATCTGTCTTTGGTCGATCGGCTCGGGAAGTTTGCAGTAATATTCGTGAGGCTCATGAGTGACAGGGTCACGATAAAGTCCGATGTGACCTACTCTTGCAGACGGTACAAGTGCGAGAATACCGTTTACCATACCAAGACCGGCTCTTAAAATCGGTACTACGGCAAGTTTTTTACCTGAAATTACAGGCTGTTTTGACTCTTCAAGCGGAGTTTTAATATTAATTTCCTGTGTTTCAAGGTCAGAAAGTGCCTCGTATCCCATAAGCATAGCAATCTCTTCGACAAGTTTTCTAAACTCGTTTGTAGATGTGCTCTCTTTTCTGAGCAATGTGATTTTGTGTCGGATAAGCGGGTGTGTCATATATGAAACAGACATAATTTTCCTCCATATTTTTTAATATTTTATAAACTTTATATATAATATCACATTTTGTAAATATATTCAAGCAGTAAATAAAATTTTTAGTGAATTGAATTTAACTCGGAAACTCTTATATTGTGAATTGTTGCGTTTTTTGATTCGATACTCAAGCTGTTCAGATTACTGTCGGCGATATATGTTATACCCATAAATACAGTGCCGAAGTCAGCGAAAATTTCAGTATATAAAGTATCGAAAATTATTCTCAAATCTACTGTGCCGTTCTCACATTTAAGCGGTGCGGATTTATCAAGACACTGCAATATTTTATCATCTGCATTAAAAGATATTTTAAGACCGAAAAGCTCCAAAGAAAAAGATTTTTCCGCACTTGCAGAAACAGAAATATCGCAGGCTTTGCTTTGAATACTCTTAATAAACGGCGTATCCGAATTAATCACAACATTGGTTTTGACATCTCTGTTTTTATAAAGCGTTTCAAATTCTTTTACAGGCAATGCCGATAGATACGGTTCACCGTTAATTGTTTTTATAGTCATATTTTGCGGTATATTAAGACAACTGCCAAACGGATTATTCGGTATTACAAATGACGCAAAAGCAGTTCTCACTCGTCTGCCGTTAGGTATATCCGACCAGGATTGAGCGGCATATGACGCATTACCGAAATTCAGTCTTTTTTGTTCGGTTTCAATAATAAATTTATTGCCGTCAAACGAGCCGATATAATACCTGTCAGAGGCGGCTGAAAATATCCATTTAATATTTTTGCTGTCACCGTCTGCGCAAAGCGGATAAAAGTCGGGACATTCCCCATCGTCGGGTAATGTAATTTCCTGTATTTGCGACCAATCAAGCAGATTTTTGGATTTTAAAATTGCAAAGCTGTGACCGTCAAGGAACAGCACCATAATATAACTGTCATCAGGTTCACAGTATATTACTTTCGGGTCACGGTTTTCTTTTATAATATTTTTAATTATAGGATTTTTGTCATATTTAATCAGCGTTTTTCCTCCGTCGTTACTGTAAGCAAGACATTGTGTAAACGGTTTGCCTTTAGAGGTTTCTGATGTATTTCCCGCAGAAGTATAAAAATATAAGATTGCAGGCTCATTACCGCTCTGTAATCCCGTCAGATTTTTCTTGTCAATTATTGCACTGCCCGAAAACATTGTGCCGTCTTTATCGGGAAAAAGTACATCTCCGATCTCCTGCCAATGTATAAGGTCATCACTTACTGCGCCGCCCCAATGCATATTTTCCCATGTTGTGGCAACCGGATTGTGCTGAAAATACATTAGATATTTTCCGTTTGCATACACAAGTCCGTTCGGGTCATTTATCCAACCCTTTGCGGCTGTAAAATGCACCAGCGGTCTGTATTTGCCGTCATATTCAAAGCTGATTTCTTCGACTTTATCAAAGCAAATATCGACAATCGGTGACGAAGTGATTTTTATTATTTTACCTTTAAATCTTTTTAAATCAACAGGAAATTTATAATCGGGAGAATCATTGTCAAGTTTTAAAACTATATCATAAACGAGTTGATTGTCAATATAAAAATACAGTCTTTTGTTTTGTGCGTTATCGCTTGTCGGAAACAATATATAATTAGTATCACATAAAAATTCCATTTTATCACCTTGAAAAATCAGTAATATTAATAACAATTTAATTATATTATCAGTATTTATATTTGTCAATACTTCACAAAGCAAAAGCCGACAGATTGTATTTTGCCAACTTTCGTTTAATCGTTATTTATAATATTTCTGATTTCTTCTTCTGCCTGTCTTACTTCTTCAAGAAAAGCGAGTGAGGATACACGCAATGCGCCGTTTCCGAGAATTATCATTTGCTCAAGTGCGTCAGAAGTGACAACACGCACTCTGTTGTTTTTCGCAAGTTTATGCGATACTTTCTCTATGTACATATCAGCCGTTTCCGCCTCTTTGGTGTAAACAATGCTGATTCCGTTCACGGTTTCCACTTCTCTGTACTGCCCTTTTACACGGTAAGCATCAAATACGAGAATGAGATTGCACTTGCTGTATCCCTGATAATTGCAAAGAATATTTATAAGCACCTGCCTTGCACCGTCAAGACTGCGTTCCGTCAATTCTTTGAGGTGCTCCCAGGCAAAAATCACATTGTATCCGTCTACAAGCAAATATTCCGTGCCGTTGTACTGCGGATTTTTCATTAATTTTTCAGCCGCCTTATCTATTGCGGAAACCGCAGTAACCTTTCGCTTTTCGGGTGCTTTTTTATGAGTAATTGGGCCGTAAGTCTGCTCAAAAATTTGCATAAGTTCTTTGTCAAGAGCAAAAACATCTTCCTGATTTTTGCATTTTTCAAAGGCGTTTTTGCTGTTTGTACTTACGCTGTCCTCCTTAACGGGTTCAAGAATACTCGGCAAATGCATATGCTGTGCAACTTCATTCCAAGGCACATTGTAACCTGCACCGTGCGAGCAAAAGACAGAGCCGCAGGGATTTTCCAAGTCGGCATCGCAATCATAACCGATACTTTCAATAACTTCTTCTGCATTGTGACACGGCTCATATCCCTTTAAAATACACGCAAGTTTGCCCTTGCCGTGAGTGTATTGCATAACCTCTTTTGTGTAACTTCCCATTTCCGAAACAGGGCAGGTGCCGCTCAAAACCGTAACATCTCCCCTGCTTTCCGGTGATGAAAATGTACCGTTCATACGCTGAATATCCGACATCGCCCTGCCGATATTTTCATTGGGAACTTCAAGCGTAAATTCATAAACAGGTTCAAGCAAAACGCTTTTTGCCGAGCGCAAGCCTTGTCTTACAGCTCTGTAAGTTGCCTGTCTGAAATCTCCGCCCTCGGTATGCTTTGCGTGCGCTTTGCCCGATACAAGCGTAATTTCAACATCAGTAATCGGTGAACCTGTCAACACTCCGATGTGCGTTTTTTCGTGCAGATGAGTAAGAATAAGCCTTTGCCAATTACGGTCAAGCAAATCTTCTTTACAGCGTGAATTAATGATAATTCCACTGCCACGCTTAAGCGGTTTTATAAGCAGATGAACCTCCGCATAGTGCTTGAGCGGTTCAAAATGGCCTACTCCCTCAACGGTATTTTCAACGGTTTCTTTATAAATAATACTGCCTGTGCTGAATTCGACCTTCATACCAAAGCGTTCGTAAATTATACTTTTGAGCACTTCAAGCTGAATTTCGCCCATAAGCTGAATATGAATTTCCGCAAGTCGGCTGTTCCAAACCACATTAAGCTGTGGGTCTTCATTCTCTATAATCTTAAGTTTTGTAAGGGCAGTGTGTGGGTCTGTTCCGTCCAAAAGGTCGACACGATAAGTGAGAACAGGCTCAAGCATTGGCAAATCGGAATCCGCTTGAGCACCGAGCCCATCACCGGGTTTTGCAAAAGTAATGCCTGTAACTGCGCAGACAGTACCTGCCGCCGCCTCGTCAATCGCAGTGAATTTCTCTCCCGAATACACTCTGATTCGGTTCACTTTTTCAGCATTGACATTTTTGTCGCTCTTAAGCACTTCACGCACCTTTAAACTTCCGCCCGTCACTTTTAAAAAAGTAAGTCTGTTGCCCTGATTATCCTCTGCGATTTTAAAGACTTTCGCACCGAATTCAGCGGGATAATCGGGCATTTGTGTATATAAGTCAAAGCAATCTATAAACTCACGCACGCCGTCAAGCTTCAGTGCCGAACCGAACATACACGGAAAAATTTTGCGCTGTTTAATCGCTCTTACAATATCCGAATTTTCAACGCTGTCGGTTTCGTAAAATTTCTCGAGAATTTTATCGTCACATACAGCAACGCTCTCACGAAAAGCATCTGTATTTCGGTATGTAAAATCAATGCAGTTTTCATCAAGATTTGTTCTAAGCTGTGCCATAACCGCAAGTTTATCCGCACCGTCAAGATCCATTTTATTTACAAAAATAAAACACGGCACATTGTATCTTTTAAGGAGTTTCCAGAGTGTTGCAGTGTGACTTTGCACACCGTTTGTACCGCTGATTACAAGAATTGCATAATCGAGAACCTGCAAGGTGCGCTCCGCCTCGGCTGAAAAATCAATATGTCCCGGGGTGTCAAGCAGAGTAAATTCGGTATCGTTGTACTTCATTACAGCCTGTTTTGAAAATATGGTAATGCCTCTGTCACGCTCAAGCGAAAATGTGTCGAGAAAAGAATCTCTGTGGTCAACTCTGCCAAGTTTTGTAATATTGCCCGAACAGTACATAAGCGCCTCTGAAAGCGTAGTTTTTCCCGAGTCAACATGAGCAAGTATTCCGACTGCGATTTTCTTCATTTTATCACCGTACCCTGCAAAATAATACAAAATCAATTAATAAAATTATATCACAGCAAACGCAAGTTGTAAATTATCCAATTGTATTTTTATAACTTAGCAATCATCGGTCGGGTAAACACAGCAAAAGCCAAGCCAATCTTCTTTAACTCGTTTTCTGATAAATTTGTAATTTTAATCATTTTCTTAACTTCTTTTAAAGTTGTTTTCATTAGGTTAGTTTTTGCTAACTTTCCTTTTAAGAAAAGCTGTGTGTAAAGCATCGTGTAAATACTTGTTCACACAGGTTATGTTTTTAGATATTATGGTTTATACTGTATAATTAGCACTTACAGTTTTTTCTGCGTAAACGGCTAACCTTTTGCCGCTTTGCGACATTTCATCGACAAGATTAAAAATATCACCGAATTATTACGGCATTGCGTAAAATAATAACTACGGGGTGATTTTATGAAAAGTAAAAATAAAACAAATAATGCGGCAAAAGAAAATGAATTTGCAAACGCAAATAAAAATCTTGAGCGCTGTCTTGACCAAATGGCGAACGCTTATTCAACCTACGACTGCACAGGGTTAATTCCGAGCAAGCCCGAAAACGAGGCACAGCTTGAGTCATACAAAGAAGTTTACAACTACCTGCCGACCGATGCGGACACTTTATAAAACAATGTTGTTTTTGAGAGCGGCATTTATTTCCCGAGAAATATTTTTCATATCATCGGGAATCGGCGCAGTGACAGTAATCGGCTGTTTTGTTATCGGGTGCACAAAATCAAGTTTACCGCAGTGCAAAGCCTGCCTTTGAATTTTATCGAGTCTGCCTCCGTACAAATCATCGCCCTCAAGCGGATGACCGAGGTATGCCATATGGCAGCGAATCTGATGCGTTCTGCCTGTTTCAAGCACAAGACTTACCAGCGTGCAGTCTTCGCCCTTTACAAGGACTTTGTAATGCGTAACGGACGGTGCGCCTTCTGATGTGACCTCTCGCACCATTTTGGAGTCTTTTTTTAACGCTATCGGTGCATTTACAGTGCCGTTTTCATTTATAATTCCCGAGCAGACTGCAATATATGTTTTATTAAGAGCAAATTTTACAGCATTTGCAGTGTATCGGTCTTTGGCAATAAAAACTATACCGGAAGTATCCTTGTCGAGCCTGTTGATTGCACGAAAAGTGAATTCTTTACCTTTGCTCTGCGCATAAAATGCCACAAGATTGGCAAGCGTGTCGCTTTGGTGCTGTTTTACAGGGTGAACAGGCATTGAATACGGCTTGTTTACAATTAAAATATAGTCGTCTTCGTACAAAATGTCAAGCTCGCCCTCGACAGGCTCAATACCGATTTTTTCATCGGGCAGACTGATTTCTACAGTTTTTCCTGCCGACACAGTATCTATCGTACGCAAAATTTTTCCGTCCATCAAAATACCGTCTTTTTCACGCTTTAATCGTGTTATCATTCTTGATGAAAGTCCGCAGAACGAGCGCAGAAAGCTAAGGGCATTCACCCCGTTATATTCGGTTGGAACGGTAAAAATCAGCTTATCAGACATAAATATATCTCCATATCAGAAATACTAAAATACATTGAAGTGCAAAAATTACAGGAATACCAATCATAAATTTCGGATGTTTGGTTTTGTGGCGGATAATCAGCATAGTTATATACATAGACACACTGCCGCCGAGCGCTGAAAGCAAAAGCAAGGTGCTTTCGGGAATTCTCCACTTTCTTTTAATTGCTTTTACTTTATCTGATATTGTTACAATGATTGATACAAGGTTTATCAGTACAAGATAAATCAGTAACAATTGTGAATAAATTTCCATATTACACCTCAAAAGGAAGGATTTAGATGTCTGTAAAAAAACTTGCACCTGTAATTGTATCTGCCGTTCTGCTGATAACCGCCCTTGTGGCACGAGCGTACTCGGTGAAAAACGAAGTAAAACCAACCTCAACCGCAACGGTTGACACTGCCACAATCGACAGTGCAGTCGATGAGCAGCCGAAAAAAGCCGAAAAAGAAATGCGTGGCGTGTGGGTTTCTTACATAGAACTTGATATGCAGAACGAAACAGACAAAAGTGAAGCCTCATTCAGAGAAAAATTTAAAAATATAGCAATCAACAGTAAGAATGCAGGATTTAACACGCTTATAGTACAAGTCCGTCCGTTTTGTGACGCACTGTACGATTCAAAATTTTTTCCTTATTCGCACATTTTGAGCGGCGAACAGGGAGTAAATCCGGGTTATGACGCACTTGAGGTAATGTGCGAGGTCTGTTCGCAGCTTGACCTTGATATTCACGCATGGGTGAACCCGTACAGAATCAGCACAGACAGCACTCCGCAAGCCTTGAGTAAAACCAATCCGTATGTGATTGACAACGAAATAGGCGAAGAAACCGAAAACGGAATTTTTTTAAATCCCGCAAACAAAATGGCACGAAACCTTATAATCGACGGTGTAACCGAAATTGTAAGGAATTACGATGTTGACGGAATACAATTTGACGATTATTTTTATCCCACGCAAGACAGTGATTTTGACGATACTGAATATGCCGATTATGTGGAAACCGTAGGCGAAATGAACTGTATGTCAATTGACAATTGGCGGCTTGCCAATGTAAACACGCTGATTTGCGATACCTACAGAGCAATTCATAAAATCAGCAATGATGTTGATTTCGGCATTTCTCCGCAAGGCAATATTGACAACAACGCAAAGATTTACGCTGATGTAAAAAGCTGGTGTATCTGCAAAGGTTTTGTGGACTATATCTGCCCGCAGCTTTATTACAGCCTTGACAATCCCGCATTGACATTTGAAGATTCCCTCACCGCATGGTCTGAGCTTGATATTAATAAATCGGTAAAACTATATGTCGGATTGGCGGGCTATAAAGCAAACAGCGATGCCGACGAGGGTACTTGGCTTTACAGCAACAATATTCTTGCCGACGAATATAAAACAGCTGTTAATAACGAAAAAGTCAGCGGAATTATGCTCTACTCATACTCCACACTTAAAGACGAAAACGCAAGTACGGAAATTGCTAATCTTACAAAAGCTATGAGCAATAATTTAGATGCCGAAAATCAAACAACAGTACCCATACAGTAATCATTTTCGGCAGATGTAATTTTAACATTCACAATCTGACCGCAAAGGTTTTCGTCATCGGATATAATATGAACAGGTGTGTAGTTTTTTGTGTAACCCTCAAGATAGCCGTGGCGAAGTCGCTCAATAAGCACAGACTCAGTAAGACCGACCTGTGTTTTCAGAAATTCCGCTCTTGACTCGGCAACAAGCTCGCCCATCTCTTTGGCTCTCTGCTCCTTGATATTCGGCGCTATCTGGTTAGGCGCTTTGTCGGCAACCGTGCCTTTTCTTCTTGAATACGGGAACACATGTACCTTTGCAAAGCCTGTCTGCTTTACAAAATTCATAGAAGCTTTAAAGTCATCTTCGGTTTCGCCTGCAAAACCTACCATAACATCGGTGGTTATTGAAGAATTGTCAAATGTCTTTCTGATGTTAGATACAATCTTGCTGTACTCGGCGGTATCGTAATGTCTGTTCATTGCTTTTAATGTGTTGTCACAGCCGCTCTGCAGTGAAAGGTGGAACTGTGGGCAAAACTTAGGTTGAGCGGCAAGCCTTTTTATCATCGGTTCGTCCATTTGCTCCGGCTCAACAGAACCAAGTCTGACACGCTCGATTCCCTCTTGTGCACACACACATTCTACGGCATCGGCAAGGTTAAGTCCCTCGTCCTGACCGTAAGCCGAAAGATTTATGCCTACAAGCACAACCTCAAGATAACCGTTGTTTGCGATTTTTTCCACTTCGGCTTTAAGCGCCTCTATGCTCTTTGAACGAACTCTGCCTCTCGCAAAAGGAATAATGCAGTATGAGCAGAAGCGGTTACAGCCGTCCTCGATTTTTATAAATGCTCTTGTATGCTCGCCGAGAGAAGATATGGATAAATCTTCAAATTTCTCGTTTTTTACAGGGTGAGGTGATATAAAAACATTTTTCATATGATTTTCAATATATTCGTAAATTGCGGGAACAAGCTCCGCTCTTTTTGCGTTTCCGAGCACTATGTCGCAATTCTCAAAATTTTCCTGTCTGTCGGGAAAAGCCTGCGGCATACAGCCTGTAAGCACAATAATTCCGTCAGGATTTTCTCTGCGGATTTTATTGATAAGCTTACGGTTTTTAGCGTCGCTTACCGAAGTTACGGTGCAGCTGTTTACAACAGTAATATCGGCAGGTGTGTTTGGCTTGGCAAGTTCAAATCCGTTTTTCAGAAGATCCTCACGCATTGCCTGTGATTCATACTGGTTTACTTTACAACCGAGGGTAATTATATTAAAATTCATACTGATTTTCCTTTTTTTCGTATAATATGTGGATTTTAAAATATTGCTTATTTTGTTATTGAATTAATGTCAAAAAAATGGTATTATAGTGCTGTTATTATTTTAACGAGGTGATATAAGATGTTTAATATTCCGATTACAATTACAAGTCAAAAAGAAATTATGGATGTATTTGAAATTTTCACAAAATTTCCCCACGAAACTATAATGATAAAAAACGGCGATGTCGCCATTGACGGACACTCTATTATGGGATTTTTCTCGTTAGATATTAACAAGCCCGTTGAGCTTGTTTTAAGCTCCAAGCCGACAGAAAGCTTTACAAATGCGCTTTCAAAATATATGGTTGCCGCATAAATAAAATTTACACATTTTTAAACCCTATGACATTTGCCATAGGGTTTTTGTTTTATCAGGAATTTTTATCAACAGTATGGAACTTCTTTAAGTTACCTGTCTTTTCGCTGCGCTTGTCAAGCTCTGCAAGCACATCTTCAAGAGGGATGTTCTGCTGAACCATCATAACCGTAAGATGATAAATAAGGTCTGCAATCTCATAAACAGTTTCGCTGTTGTCGCCGTTCTTTGCGGCAATAATTGTTTCACTGCACTCCTCGCCTACTTTTTTGAGAATTTTGTCAATTCCCTTGTCAAGCAGGTAACAAGTATATGAACCTTCCTTTGGATTATCTCGTCTGTTTACAACTGTCTGATAAAGTGCTGAAAGAATTTCATTCTCGTTCACTTGTATTCACCCTTTATATATTATTTTAATTGTGTATAAAAACAGGAATGATTGCCTGTGTGACAAGCTGCGCCTGTCTGCTCAACCGTAATAAGCAAAGTATCGTCATCGCAATCTCCGAAAATTTCAATTACTTTTTGAAGATGTCCCGATGTAGCGCCCTTGTTCCAAAGCTCCTGACGGCTTCTTGACCAAAACCATGTGTATCCTGTTTCAAAGGTCTTTTTCATACTCTCTTTATTCATATAGGCAAGCATAAGCACTTCGCCTGTTGATTTTTCCTGAATAATTGCAGGAATTAAATCTGATTTCACAAAAAATTTATCAAAATCAATATTTTTTTCCATAGTGTTTTCCTTAAATCTTGCTTGTAATTTCAATAGCTTGTTTCAAATCGAGGTTGCCTGTGTAGATAGCCTTGCCGCAGATTGCGCCGTAAACATCAAGCTCCGCAAGGTTAATTATGTCTTTAAGAACAGACACGCCGCCGCTTGCTACTACTCGACAGTTTACCTCGTGAACAAGGTCGTCAAGCTGCTTTAAATTAGGACCTGCAAGTGTACCGTCCTGGTCAATATCGGTAAACACAATCTGACCAACGCCAATATCCTCCATACGCTTTGCAAGCTCTATGTAGTTGATTTCCGATTCGTCAATCCAACCCTCGGCACAAACCATACCGTTTTTAGCGTCAATGCCAACCACAATTTTGTCGCCGAAAGCCTTTACCGCCTCAATTACAAAGTCAGGATTTTTTACAGCCGCCGAACCCAATATAACCTTGTCGATGCCGTTGTTAAGGTAGCGCTCAATAGCAGCCATATCACGAATACCGCCGCCTACTTCTACCTTAAGTCCGCTCTGCTTTGCCACATCAATGATGAGGTCTGCATTTGCGAGAGTAGCGTCCTTAGCGCCGTCAAGGTCAACCATATGCATATACTGTGCGCCTGCCGCTTTAAACTGTTCGGCCGCTTTATAAGGTGTGTCGCACACCTTTTCTACAGTAGCGTAATCGCCCTTAAAAAGTCTTACGCAGTTACCGTCTTTAATATCTATTGCAGGTAAAATAATCATTTATAACACTCCTTTAGTGGAAAGAGGCTTATTTGAAGTATTTTCCTTTACGGCAAGTCTTAATGCGTGAGCAACCGCTTTATAAATTGCTTCTGTAATATGGTGAGAATTGTCACCGTACAAAGACTTTATGTGCAGAGTAATGCCTGCATTGTAAGCAAGTGCTCTCATAAACTCAACAGTCATTGCACAATTGTACTGACCGCACATTTCCTGCGGAAATTCTGCGTCAAATACAAGGAAAGGTCTGCCGCTTATATCGACAGAGGCAAACGCAAGCGCCTCGTCCATCGGTACATAAAAACTGCCGAAACGGTCGATAGAAGATTTATCTTTTAAAATTTGAGAAAATGCCTTGCCGAGGACTATACCCGTATCCTCAACTGTATGATGCTCGTCAACATACAAATCGCCCTTAACCTTAAGCTCAAGACCAAAGCCTGCGTGTGTGGCAAACGAATTGAGCATATGGTCAAAAAATCCAATGCCTGTGTCAATTGAAATATCTCCGCCCTCAAGACAAAGTGAAAGCTTGATGTCGGTTTCTTTGGTTTTACGGCTGATTTCTGTTTGGCGCATTTTCTCACCTCAAATAAGTTATCTAAACAGAGCCTAAAAGCTCAGTCTATATGATTATATCCTTTTTAAAGACGATTTACAATAAATATTACAAAATTTTAATAATTTCCGTAAATTTAAATCAAATAATTTTTTGACAAAACACTCTGTCAAATCACTATTCATTTTAACTCAAAATCATTTATTCAAAATCAATGTCCTCAAATCTGACTTTGATTGAATTTGCGTGTGCTGTAAGTCCCTCTGTGTCCGCAAAGCGAACTACATCCTGCGCATCGTTTCTTAATGCCTCTTCTGTGTAGCATATAAAGCTTGATTTCTTAACAAAGCTGTCAACCGAGAGCGGTGAGAAAAATCTTGCTGTACCGCTTGTAGGAAGAACATGGTTAGGACCTGCAAAATAGTCGCCGAGAGGTTCAGGTGAATAGTTGCCGAGGAATACCGAACCTGCGTTGTCGAGTTTGCCTACATACTCCATCGGATTTTCACAGCATACTTCGAGATGCTCCGGAGCAAGCTCGTTTGCGAAAAGTACGGCCTGTTTCATATCACTGCACACAATAATCGCACCGAAATTGTCAAGCGAAGAATTGATAATTTCATTTCTCGAAAGGGTCTGAACCTGTCTTTCAAGCTCTTTTACAGTCTGATTTGCAAGTTCTTCGCAATCTGTAAGAAGAATTGCAGACGCAAGTTTGTCGTGCTCTGCCTGGCTCATAAGGTCGGCGGCAAGGAACTTAGGATTAGCCGATTTATCGGCAATAATAAGAATTTCGCTCGGACCTGCAATCATATCAATATCAACGGTACCGTACAAAAGTTTTTTGGCTGTGGCAACAAAGATATTGCCCGGACCTACAATCTTGTCAACCTTAGGTACGCTCTCTGTGCCGTATGCCATAGCGGCAATAGCCTGTGCGCCGCCCATAAGGAAAATTCTGTCAACACCCGCAAGTTTGGCGGCTGCAAGAATATTTGGGTTTGGCTTGCCGTTTTTCATAGGAGGTGTGCACATTACAATTTCCTCAACACCTGCAATTTTAGCGGGAATTGCATTCATAAGTACAGATGACGGATACGCAGCTGTACCGCCGGGAACATAGATGCCGACACGCTTCAAACCTCTGATACGCTGTCCCATAATAACACCGTTATTCTTTGTGGTAAGCCAGCTCTGCTGAACCTGACGCTTATGGAAATCCTCAATATTCTTTGCGGCTTTTCTTACTGTTTCGATATATTTAGGGTCACATTCAGAAATTACAGCGTCGATTTCATCAGCAGAAATCTCTGCCTTTTCAGGTGCTTTGCCGTCAAATTTAACGGTGTAGTCATATACCGCCTTGTCGCCGTTTGTCTTAACATTTTCAATGATTTCAGACACAATCGGAATAACATTCTTGTCTGAATTTTGCGCTCTGCTTTTGAGAAGCTCTATAAAATCGTATTCTTTTTTTCCGTCAGCAATTACAGTAGTAATCATTTTGTTACAGCCTCCAGTTTCTTTTGAAGTTCCTCAATTTCTGCCTTGCGAAGCTTGAGGCTTGCGGTATTCGCAATAAGTCTTGCGGATATTTCAGTTACCCACTCAATAACCTCAAGTCCGTTCGCCTTGAGTGTTGAACCTGTTTCTACAATATCAACAATGCCGTCAGAAAGTCCGACAAGCGGAGCAAGCTCTACAGAGCCTTCGATTTTAATAATTCTGACATCCATATTTTTATCGTCAAAAAATGCACGGGTTACATTCGGATATTTAGTTGCAATAGTCTTTGTGTTGTAGCCGCTGTAAAAATCTGTGCCTTTTTTAGTAGCAAGGGCAAATCTGCACTTGCCGAAGCCTAAGTCAAGCAACTCGTAAAAAGAATTGCCGTTCTCAAGAATTGTGTCCTTACCTACCACGCCGAGGTCGCACACACCGTGCTCAACATATGTAATAACATCGGCCGCCTTTGCAAGCACAACCTCAAAGTCGTTGTCACCGATAGGAAGAATCAATCTTCTGCCCTTATTGATAACCTCGTCGCAGTTGTAACCGATTTTTTGAAAAAGCTCAATAGTTGTTTTCTCAAGTCTGCCCTTTGTAAGAGCTATTCTTAATGGTTTCATTTAGAAAATCCTTTCGCACTTCAGCCGATTATTTGTACTTTGTCTATACCCATTTTTTCCGCAAAAGCCTTTGCCTCTTCAAGAGTTTCGAGCACGCAGAAACGAGCGTTAATTCCGTTTTTCTGCATATCGGCAACAGCGTTGATTGCTTTAATCTCCGCACCGTCATTTGCATATACAAGAACATCGGGTACATCAGTATAGCTTGTGTTTTTGTCCGAGAGCAGTTTTTCTGTGATTGCGTCTGTGTCAATAGCAAAGCCTGCTGCGCCCATAGGAGCGTCAAATTCAGAAAGAAGATCGTCATATCTGCCGCCCGAAAGAACTGCGTCACCTATGCCTGAAATATATCCACAGAAAACAAAACCTGTATAATAATCGTTTCTCTGTACAAGACCGAGGTCAACAATGAGTTTGTCCCCAAGTCCGAGAGTTTTAAGCGAATCGTAGAGTGTATGTAAATAATTGAGTGCGTCAACAGCCTTTGTGCCGCTGCAAAGCTCTGTTGCCTTGTCAAACACTTCGTCACCGCCAAAGAGCGACGGCAAACTTCTGATAGCGGTTACAGCCTTGCAAGGCTCAAGTTTGTCAAGCTGGTTATTAAGAGCAGAATAGTTTTTACCCTCAATGGTAACTCTGATTTTCTCTTTGAAATCCTCGTCAATATCTATTTCACTGATAAGTGCGTTAAATACCTGTGCGTGTCCAAGCTCGATTCTGAAATCATCGGCAACGCTCATAATAGCTCTGATAGCAGTAGAAAGCACCTCAAGGTCTGCCCTCTTGCCCTTTACGCCGAGCAATTCAACGCCCATCTGCATAAATTCATTTCTTCTGCCCATAAGAGTAGGGTTATTTCTGTACACTGCCTGCTTATAGTAAAGTCTTACAGGCATAATGCTGTTTTTAAGTCTTGACGACACCATTCTTGCAATCGGAAGTGTTGAATCGGGACGCATAACAAGAAGTCTGCCTTTGTTGTCAACTGATTTAAACATTGACTGCTGGTCAATTCCGCTGCATTCCATTGAAAAAATATCGTAAAATTCAATGCCCGGTGTGATTACTTTCTTAAAACCACCCTTTGTAAATACCTTTTCTATTTTGCCGCATACATCGTCCATTGCCGAACACTCCGCAAAAAGAAAATCTTTCATTCCTTCGGGGGTAATTTTTAAATTCTTTTTCATAAAAACCTCTTTATAAAACGCTTTAGCGTGCTAATATGCTAATATAATAACATACAAAAATGTACTTGTCAATTTTTTAACAAAAATATTTTTAATTACAGAGCAGCAAACAATTTTACTGCTCTGCAAAATAAATATTATTCTTTGTCGTCTTTATTATCGTCATTGCTTTCGGAATTTGTATGTTTATCAGGTTTGATAAACTTCAAAAGCTTTTCCTTTTGAGCGTTTTCCTTTTCTTCTCTTATCTTCTTTTGTTCTGTGGCAATCTTTACATAATTCAGCACCTCAAAGTCAAGTGCCTCCTGAGCGATTTTGCCTTTGTTGTCAATAGCGTTTTTAACTCTTTTGCCAATCAGCGTATAAATAACCGCATATATAGGAGTACCTAAAATAAAGCCTACCATACCGAATAAACTTCCGCCGACGATAACGCTGAAAAGTACCCAGAAACTTGAAAGTCCGACCTGACTGCCGATAATCTTCGGCTTGAAAAGGTTGCCGTCAAGCTGTTGAATAACAAATACAATCGCAATGAATATAATCATATCCCACGGGCTTTCAAGGAATAGAATAATAGCACTCGGGATTGCACCTATGAAAGGTCCGAAAAAAGGAATAATATTTGTTACGCCGATAAGAACCGCAATCAATGCGGCATACGGCAATTGGAAAATAGACATTGTAATGAATGTGAGCACTCCGATAAAAGCGGCGTCAATAATGTCGCCAACAAGGAATCTACCGCATTTTGTATCGGTAATATCGACAATCTCATAAACTTTAGGCAAGAATTTTATCGGAATAAACGCAACGGCAAGGCGCTTTACCTGTCTGCACAACATTTCCTTTGCTGACAGGAAGTAAACGGAAATTACAATACCCATAATAAAGTTATAAATTCCCGCCGTGGTGTTTGTAATCATAGGTAGAAGAGTATCAAACAACACATTTTTTGAGAAATTTGCAATTGTAGTGCCGTTTAAATTCTTTGCAATCTCTTTGCCGAGTTGAGCAAAAGATGCGTCAATATCAATGTTTGCATTATAAGTCTTATTAGCCCAATCGGCAACGCTTGAAAGCCATTCATATACTGAATTAAAATATGACGGCACTCTTTCAACAAGGCTCGAAATATTGTCGCCGATCTGCGGAACAAGAATGGCAATCAAAAATCCGAGTACGGCAATTACCGCCGTATATGTGCAAATTATAGATAACGGTTTGCGCATTTTCGCAAAAAAAGCTTTTTTGTTTTTCAAAAATCCGAATACTTTTGAATAAAAGAATTTGTAAGGAAAATTCAAAATATACGCAAACAAAAATCCTATTACAAACGGCGTCAGAATAGATGCAAACATACAAATTGCGTTCCATACCACACTGAAATTATCCTTTACAAACAGCAAAAATATTGTAAAAAGAATACAAATCAGTACATTTTTTAATGTAAAAAGTTTTTTCATTTATTACGCTACTCCTTAAAACAATGACATCTGTGAGCTTTCCGGAAGTCCCTCAAGTGCGCCGATATTTTTCAGCGACTCAATAATAGACTTGGAAACCTTTGTCTTTATCTGCATTTCTTCAATGGAAAGGTATGTATTTACCTTTCCCGATTCAGCGAGAGATATTGCGGCGCTTTCGCCAAGTCCGGGAATTGTTGAAAACGGAAGTCTTATTTTGCCGTCCTCAACCTTGAACATTTTAGCCTCGGATTTGTAAATGTCAACAGGCAGAACTTCAATTTTTCTTGCAAGCATTTCATTTACAATCTGAAGTGTAGCGTACTCCTGATCTTCTTTTGTAGACGATTCGTGGGCGCTTTGCTTTTGCTTTATAAGTTTCATTCTGTTTTTAACAGCCTGATGTCCCTGCATAAGCACAACACCGTCAAGGTTTTCGCTTCGTACCGTAAAGTAAGCTGCGTAATATTCAACAGGCTTATGCACCTTGTACCAGCCAAGTCGCAATGTAGAAATCATATATGCGGCGGCGTGGGCTTTCGGGAACATATACTGAATTTTCATACAGGAATCAATGTACCATTCGGGAACATTGTTATCTCTCATCGCCTTGAAATGTTCTTCGGTAAGCAATTTTGTCGCATTACCTTTACGGACAATTTCCATTATCTTAAATGCCATACCCGGCTCAAGTCCCTTATGCATAAGGTAAGTCATAATGGAATCTCGAGTACCGATAACGCTTGAAATATCGCAGGTATGATTATGAATAAGCTCCTGCGCATTGCCAAGCCATACACCTGTTCCGTGTGACAAACCTGCAATCTGCAAAAGGTCGGTAAATGTTTTTGGCTTAGCCTCTACCAACATTCCTCGTACAAAGGAAGTACCGCATTCGGGCAAGCTGAATGTACCTGTTTCTGAGCCTATATCTTCGGGAGTTACACCGAGAGCTTTGGTTGATGTAAACAGGCTCATAACCTCGGGGTCACTCATTGATACTTTCATAACGGGAATACCCGTATAAAGTTCAAGATAGTGATAAATTGTCGGAACATCGTGTCCGAGCTCATCAAGTTTTGTAATTGTATCGTGAATAGAATGGAAGTCGAAGTGAGTGGTAATATTATCGGACTTCATATCGTTTGCAGGGTGCTGAACAGGACAGAAGTCGTAAACTTCGCTTGTTCTCGGTACAACAACCATACCGCCCGGGTGCTGACCCGTTGTACGCTTAACGCCCGTACAGCCGAGAGCAAGTCGCTTGATTTCAGCCTTATGAAGAATCATACCCTTATCGTTGGCATAACCCTTTACATAGCCGATAGCGGTTTTTTCCGCAACGGTAGAAATAGTACCCGCCTTAAACACATTGTTTTTACCGAACAGTTCCTCCGTGTATCTGTGCGATTTTGACTGATACTCACCGCTGAAATTAAGGTCAATATCAGGCACTTTGTCGCCTTTAAATCCAAGGAATGTTTCAAACGGAATTTCGTGTCCGTCCTGGTCCATAAGAGTGCCACACTCGGGGCAATTCTTAGGAGGCATATCAAAACCCGAACCGTAACTGCCGTCTGTAATAAATTCGCTGTGCTTACATTTTGGACAAATATAATGCGGACAAAGCGGATTAACCTCAGAAATGCCCGACATTGTCGCAACGAATGACGAACCTACAGAACCTCTGGAACCTACAAGATAACCGTGTGCCTCGCTGTCGGCAACGAGTTTTTGAGCGGTCATATAAAGTACGGAGAAACCGTAGGTTGTAATTGAATTAAGTTCTTTGTCAAGACGAGCCTTAACAATTTCAGGAAGAGGGTCACCGTATTTTTCCTTTGCCCTTTCCCATGTGATAGAAACGAGTTCTTCCTCCGCACCCTCAATGTTAGGCGGGAAAGTTCCTTTCGGAATAGGTCTTATCGACTCGCACATATCGGCAATTTTGCGTGGATTTGTGACAACAACTTCGTATGCCTTTTCTTTGCCGAGGTACTCAAATTCTTTGAGCATTTCCGCTGTGGTTCTAAGGTAAAGCGGAGCTTGGTCTTCGGCATCTTTAAAGCCCTGACCAGCCATAAGAATTTTTCTGTAATCGGCGTCCTTCGGGTCCATAAAATGAACATCGCAAGTAGCACAAACAGGCTTGCCGAGTTCTTTGCCGAGTTTTACTATAGTCTTATCAATTTCGTGGAGTTCTGCCTCATTGGCAAATCTGCCCTCACGAATCATAAAATTATTGTTTCCCGCAGGCTGAATTTCAAGGTAGTCATAAAATGATGCAATTGCTTTGATTTCAGGCCACGGCTTTCCGAGAAGTATAGCCTGATACAGCTGACCTGCACAACAAGCCGAGCCGATTATAAGTCCCTCACGGTGCTTAACAAGCTCACTCTTAGGTATTCTCGGTTTTTTATAAAAATATGTGAGATGAGCGTAAGAAATCAATTTATACAAATTCTTAAGACCTGTTAAATTCTTTACAAGAATTATTTGGTGATAAGTAGGCAGTTTTTTGAAGTCACCGCCGCCTGCAATCTGTGTATTGATTTCGTTGGTTTTTGTAATATTGTAGTCATCTTTAAGACGGGTACAAAGATTTATAAAAATTCTTGCAAGCATTTCCGCATCGTCGGTTGCACGGTGATGATTAAAGTCGCCAAGTCGCAAATACTTTGCAACGGTATCCAGCTTGCAGTTTTTAATATCGGTCAAAATGGCTCTTGAAATTGCAACGGTGTCAATGGAAGTGTAGTTGTACTCCCTGTTCATATTTTCGCAAGCCTTACGGATAAACGAGGTATCAAACGGTGCATTATGCGCAACAAGCACATTGTCGCCTGCAAATTCAAGAAATGTGCTAACCGCCTCGCTCTGTGACGGTGCGTCTTTTACCATAGCGTCGGTAATGCCCGTAAGCTCGGTTATCTTTGCGGGAATCGGCATACCAGGATTTGCAAAAGTTGAAAAAGTATCGGTTATCTGTCCGTTTTCAACCTTTACGGCACCGATTTCTGTGATTTTGTCACGATTTGCGGAAAGACCGGTAGTTTCAATATCAAAGCAGATAAATGTGCCGTCAAGCGGTTCTTCGCTATTGCCCGAAACAGATTCTACAAGGTCATCCATAAAGTAAGCCTCTGTGCCGTAAATAACCTTGATTTTTTCGCCGTCTTTATTAATTTTATCGGCGGCTTTCATAGCGTCAGGGAAAGCCTGTGCAACACCGTGGTCTGTGATTGCAACTGCCGGGTGTCCCCAATCGGCGGCTCTTTTTACAAGGTCGCCTGCCGAGGTTACTGCGTCCATCTGCGACATATTCGTATGCAAATGCAGTTCGACACGCTTCTCCTCCGCTTTATCCACAACCTTAACCTTATTTGCAGTGCCGATTGACCTTGCAATAAGCATAAGCTCGCCTGCGTAGCGGTCATATTCGACATCGCCCTGAACAACTACTGTGTCACCTTTTTTCAGGTTATCGAGAATTGCGGTGTCTTTGATTGTTCCGAAAACTTTTACGGATGTAGAACCCGAATAGTCGGTAATGTCGATTACAAAAATATTTTTATCTCCCGACTTTGTTACCTTTTTTTCAATATCAAAAATATCGCCCCATACTACTATTCTGCCTGTGTCGGCAACAATTGTGCTGATTGGCTCGATTTTACCTCGTATAGACCTGCCGTAAAAAGGTTTTATTGAGGCTTCAACAATCTGCGGCAGCAAAAACTTGCCCTCTCGCACTTCAATTTCCTGCACTGCATCGGAATTTCTCTTTTCCTTTACAGCTTTTGTAACAGCCTCATTGCTCGCAGTATCGTGCACGCTTTCTTCAATCTTTTGTCTTTCGATTTTTTCTGCGGCATTTTTCATTGCCTGCATATATTCTTCGCTCTGTCCGTCAACTTCAAGCGTACCTGTATATATAATGTTGATTTCAAGCGAAAATTCCTCTGCAACAAGCCTTTTAAGAGCCTTATCAAAACCCTTGGCATCTAAAAGGCTTTTGCCGCCGTTATTAAGTGTGATTTGCAAATTACCTTCCTCATAGGTAACAAATGCGTTGTTAAGCGTGCCGTTAATACTCGGAATATCACGCTTAACCGCCTTATACAGCTCAGGAAAATAATCTGCTGAAAAAAGTTTAGAATCATAAATCGGATTAATTCTGACAGAGCCGAGATTTAATTCGGATTTAGAAATTTGTTTTTCGGCAGCAAAAAGGTTATCCCTCAACACAAGACCGCCAAATTTGGCAGTCATTGTGATTGAGCGATTATTACTGTTAATATTAAGTTTTAAAAGCTCGGCTGATGATATATCATCAGCGAGCGGTTTATCCGCAAGATACGGATTAAAGACTTCTCCGAGTGTTTTCATATTCTTCCTTATAAGAATTATAATTTATCGATTTCATCCATAAGAGCGTCAACAAGCTGCTCCTCGGGAACTTTTCTGATTACTTCACCTTTTTTGAATACAAGACCGCAGCCGTCACCGCCTGCAATTCCGATGTCAGCCTCTCTTGCTTCTCCGGGGCCGTTTACAACACAGCCCATTACGGCTACTTTGATATTCTTTTTACAGTCTTTAAGTCTGTTTTCAACCTCTCCCGCAATTTTTACAAGGTCAATTCTTGTTCTGCCGCAGGTCGGGCAAGATACAAACTGCACACCGCTCTTTTTAAGTCCGAGCGCTTTTAAAATATCGTTAGCGGCATAGATTTCCTTTACAGGGTCAGCCGTAAGAGAAACTCTGATTGTGTCGCCGATTCCGTGAAGTAACAGCGAACCGATACCTGCAGCCGACTTGATAATGCCCATTCGTTCGGTACCTGCCTCGGTAACGCCAAGGTGGAGCGGATAATCGCACTGCTCGTTTGCAAGCTCATAAGCCTTAACCATAAACGGAACGGTTGAGCTTTTCATTGAAAGAACAATATCGTTAAAATCGAACTTTTCAAGCAAAGACGCATGATAAAGCGCACTGTCGCAAAGTGCCTGCGGTGTGGGGTGACCGTACTTTGCGAGAATTTCCTTTTCAAGCGAGCCGGAATTTACGCCGATTCTGATAGGAATATTTCTCTGACGGCAAGCGTCGGCAACCGCCTTTACCCTGTCATCAGAACCGATATTGCCCGGATTTATACGGATTTTGTCAACACCTGCGGCACAAGCCTCAAGCGCCAATTTATAATCGAAATGTATGTCGGCAACAACAGGAATAGTAAGCGCCTGCTTTAATGCCGGAATAAGTTTAACCGCATCCTTGTTAGGAATAGCGGCTCTTATAATCTGACAACCTGCTTTTTCAAGTTCAACCGCCTGTTTAACCGAACCCTCAATATCAGTTGACGGTACATTCAGCATTGACTGAACGCTTACTTGTGCACCTCCGCCGACAAGCACATTGCCGACCTTAACTTGTTTTTTACTTCCCACTGTAATTCCTCCTGTGCTACAGGCTTAGCTGTCCGGTAAACAACTGCCATATATCCTTACAGGTTACAACAACCATAAAGCCCATAAGAATAATAAAGCCTGCTGCATTGATATATTTCTCAACCTTTCTCGGTATCGGCTTTCTGAATATCCACTCAATAAGCAAAAGCAAAAATCTTCCGCCGTCAAGTGCCGGGAACGGCAGCATATTGAATATACCGAGATTTATTGTAATCAAGGTCATTACATTTAAAATATTAAATACCGCAGAACCGAAGTTTGTTTCAAGTCCCTGTGAGGCAACCTGTGTTACCGCAGATGCAATGCCGACAGGACCTGACATATCTTTAAATCCAAATCTGCCCTGCGCAATCCATACAACCGACTGCCATACCATTCTGCCGACTGACAAAGCTTCGGAAAATCCCTGTTTAATTACAGAAGTGAATGTCTTGTCAATTGGCTCAACATAAAAATCAAGAGAAACCGACGGCTTATCTGCCTCTTTATCCTCTTCGTTTTTATAGTAAGTAAAGAACTGAACATCGTTTAGCTCAACTTCTTTGCCGTCCCTTATTACCGTAACAGTTGCAGTATAACGCTGACGAGTATCTTTTTCGGTAATTGTCGGGAGAGTATAGTCTGTTACACCGATTGTATCATAAAGTTTTTTGACGGTATCGTCCATCACCTTTTTAGCCTCGGTTTTGTCGGTGGAATTATTCACCGCCGTACAACCGTCGGTTGTGATATTGTAAAGTTTCAGGAGTGTATCGTCATCGGGCTTTTTATCGGTTGCAATTTTACTGTACTCCGTACAAATTGCATTTGCGCAGTCCTGTTTATATACGGATACAGACTTACCGTCAACATTTTCACAGTTTACACCTGCAAACGAAAAAGATAAATCCTTTGAATTGTAAATATCATATCCGTTGACCTTAACGATTTTATCGCCAATCTGTAAACCACAGTTTGCGGAATAAGAGCGTGGGTCAAACTGTTCAACAGTCGTAGAAGTATATGCCTCCTGCGGAATGACCATTATAAAAGAAAAAATTATGCCAAGAATTATATTCATTACCGCACCCGCAATAATGACTATCATTCGTTTCCAGACCTTTGCATTATTAAACGAGCGCGGCTCGGGACTGTCTTCGTCCTCGCCCTCCATTGCACAATATCCGCCGATTGGAAAAAGTCTTAAAGAATACTGTGTTTCGCCCTTTTTAAAACTAAAAAGCTTTGGCCCCATTCCAAGTGCAAATTCATTTACCTTAATGCCCGAAAGCTTTGCCGTAATGAAATGTCCGAACTCATGTAATCCTATAATCAGCTCAAAAAGCAGCACCGCAATTACTACCAAGGCTATAGTTACTAATATTTGCATATTTGGTCAATCAACTCCAGATAAAAATTCCGCAAAATCTAATTATTTGTTTACCGTTCTGCGTACAAACTCTCTTGCAAGTGCGTCTGCGTTCAGAACATCCTCAACATTTTTTTGATTAATTGTCTTTACGGCATTTAATGATTCCGTAACAAGACTGCCGATTTCAAGGAAAGATATTTTTCCCTGACGGAATAAAGCGTTTGCCTCTTCATTTGCTCCGTTTACCACAGCCGTAGCCGTACCGCCTGTATCAAGGGCTTTCTTGCATGCTGTAAGACATTCAAAGGTCTTGTAATCAGGCTCAAAAAATGTCATTTTGGCAATATCCGCAAGTTTAAGCTCGCCCACAGGCGACTCATAGCGGTCGGGATATGTAACCGCATACTGAATAGGAATACGCATATCGGGCAAGCCGAGTTGAGCGATAACCGAATTATCGTCATACTCAACAAGCGAATGGATTATACTTTCTCTGTGAACCACAACATCAATTCTGTCGCCCTCAACATCAAAAAGTCTGCTTGCCTCTATAATTTCAAGTCCCTTATTCATCATTGAAGCAGAGTCTATGGTGATTTTAGCACCCATACTCCAATTCGGATGATTAAGAGCCTGCTCTACCGTAACATTTTTAAGTTCGTCACGGGTTCTGCCAAAGAAAGGACCGCCCGATGCCGTAAGTATCAGCTTTTTAAGCGCCTTATTCTGCGGCATACCCTGCAAGCATTGAAAAATTGCCGAGTGCTCGCTGTCAACAGGCAAAAGCCTTACATTATTATCCCTGACAGCATCCGTAACAAGATGTCCGCCTGCAACAAGAGTTTCCTTATTTGCAAGCGCAATATCTTTTTTGGCATTTGCCGCCGCAATTGTGGGCAGCAAGCCTACCATTCCCACAACGGAATTAAGTACAAGCTCGCAACTTTTTTCAGTTGCCGCCGCAATAAGTCCGTCCATTCCGCCGAGAACTTTTGTATTGGTATCTTTGACCGCAAGCTGTAATTCTTTTGCTTTTTCTTCGTCAAAAAGCACTGCAATCTGCGGCTTATACTTTCTTATCTGCTGTTCCGTTAGCTTTACATTTGAATTTGCGGTAAGCGCTGTAACATTCAAGTTAAGTTTATCGACAACATCAAGCGTTTGAGTACCGATTGAACCTGTTGAACCTAAAACGGAAATATTTTTAATCATAATTTACACCACCGTAGCAAAAGGCAAAAGCTGATTGATTGCAAGCATAACAGGAGCGGTAAAAATAATGCTGTCAAATCTGTCGAGCATACCGCCGTGACCGGGAAATACAGAACTGTAGTCCTTAATGCCTACACTTCTCTTGATAAGAGAAAAACTCAAGTCGCCGAAAATAGAAACCACGGCGTCAACAACACCGAGAATGATAAGAGCAACAAAGTTAAACTTATATTCGGGAGCAATTACAAACGCAAAGAGCAAACCGAGTACAACGGCAGTCAATACGCAGAAAATTACTCCGCCGACTGCGCCCTCAACTGTTTTTTTAGGGCTGACATTCGGACAAAGTTTATGTTTGCCAAAGCTTGCGCCGATAAAAAATCCGCCTGCGTCCGCCATCCAAGGAAGTGAAAAAATAGTGGCAAAGTAAAAACTCAACGGCTTGCAATTAAGGCAAAGAGCCGAAAACGCACTCATTCCGAATGTGATAAGAAGTGTGCCGAACATCGCATACGCAAAGTCAAGATAATTGATTTGCTTGTGATTGTATATCAGCATAGCAAACCCCACTATCATAAAAACGGCAATAATCGGATATACCAAGCCCGTATTTAATACTATGGGAATTACTGTTGCAAATAGTATGCACGGAACTGAAATAAAATATTTTTTCAACAGCTTGTTAGCGTGTAAGTATTCGCCTGTCATAAACGCCGTAACCGCAGCTACCGCAAAGGCGATTACGAGCGGCTGTATTTCTCCCAAAAACAGCAAAACTAAAATAATGGAAATGCCGACAACCGCTGTAAGAAGTCTTGCTTTTAATGATTTCATAACTGATCTACCTGCTTCTTTATACTCCTCCAAAGCGCCTGTTGCGTTGAGAGTATATATTAATAGCCTCGTCAAGGTCCGATTTTTCAAAATCAGGCCAGAGCTTATTCATTATGACAAACTCGGTATAAGCAGCCTGCCATAGCATAAAGTTTGAAATTCGGTATTCACCGCTCGGTCTGATAATCAAATCGGGATCGGGCTGACCGGCGGTATAAAGATAATTTGAAAAAAGCGCTTCGTCAATATTTTCAACATCAATCTTACCGCTTTTTACATCTGTGCTTATATTTTTAACGGCACGCACAATTTCGTCACGGCTGCCGTAATTCATAGCAATATTAAGCACCATACCGTCACGGTCTTTTGAACTTTCCTCGTTTTCAATCATAAGATTTTGCAAATCTAAGCTGAAATGAGATTTATCTCCGATAAATTTTACAACAATGCTGTCATCTTTGAAGTCCTCAAGCGCCTCGTTAAGGTAAGACTTAAAAAGTTTCATAAGAGCGCTGACTTCATCCTCCGGGCGTTTCCAGTTTTCAGTTGAAAAAGCATAAACGGTAAGATATTTTATACCGATGTCCGAGCAATATCTTGTGATTTTTCTGAAAGTTTTTGCGCCCTCACGATGTCCGACAGAACGAGGCAGACTGCGCTTTTTTGCCCATCTGCCGTTACCGTCCATTATAATACCTATGTGTTCGGGTAAAATTATATCCGTTTTTTTAGCTTCTTCAGACTTTGAATTCCAAAAAGCCATATTACATCTCCAAAATTTCTTTCTGCTTTGCGGCTGAAATTGTGTCTATATTCTTGATATACTTGTCTGTAAGCTCCTGCGCTTTCTTTTCGCCCTGCTTTAAATCGTCCTCTGTAAGCTCGCCGCTCTTCTTCATAGCCTTAAGTTTGTCGATTAAGTCACGGCGAACATTTCTTACCTGTACCTTTGTATCTTCGGAAATCTTCATAATGTCTTTTACGATTTCCTTTCTTCTGTCCTCTGTAAGAGGCGGGAATACAAGGCGGATAACCTTACCGTCGTTCTGTGGGTTAATACCGATGTCAGATGTAAGAATAGCCTTTTCAATCTGTCTTAAAACAGACATATCCCAAGGCTGAACGGTGAGCGTTCTTGCCTCTGTTACCGAAACTGCCGCAAGCTGATTTACAGGAGTAGGTGCACCGTAATAATCAACCTTTACCTTATCGAGTACACCGGGGTTTGCTCTGCCGGCTCTGATTTCAGAAAACTCCTGCTGCATATGAGATACTCTTCTCTCCATTGAGTCAGAAGCCTTTTTAATCTGTGTTTGCATAATGTTTCCTCCGTTAATTCATCATAAAATATTAGTCTATAGCATCAACTACAGTACCGATGTTTTCACCGCATACCGCACGATAAATATTCTCAGGGTCTTCAAGGCTGAAAACGAGAACAGGAAGCTTGTTGTCCTTACAAAGTGAAGCTGCTGTGCTATCCATTACAGCAAGGTCCTTGTTGAGAACCTCGTGGAAAGAAACAACATCGTACTTCTTAGCGTTTGGATTTGTTTTAGGGTCGCTGTCATATACGCCGTCAACCATTGTAGCTTTCATCATAATGTCAGCCTCAATCTCGTTTGCACGAAGAGCGGCAGCTGTGTCTGTGCTGAAGAACGGGTTACCTGTACCGCAGCCGAAGATTACAACCTTGCCTGATTGGAGATGGCACATAGCCTTGTTGCGAATGTAAGGCTCTGCAACCTGGCGCATTGAAATAGCGGTCTGAACTCTTACTACGCAGCCGAGCTGCTCAAGTGCGTCTGCTACGCCGAGAGCGTTGATTGCAGTTGCAAGCATACCCATATGGTCTGCTCTTGTTCTGTCCATATCACCTGAACTTCTGCCTCTCCAGAAGTTACCGCCGCCAACAACGATACCTACCTGAACGCCTGCGTCTACGCACTTTTTGATTGGTTTACATATTTCAACAACTTTGTCGAAGTCGATACCTGTTTTCTGATCACCTGCAAGTGATTCGCCTGAAAGTTTTAATAAAATTCTATTGTATTTTGGTTTCATAACTTAACACCCCACTGTGTAATATAATTACTATAATAATACTATAAAATGCCTGTTTTGTAAAGAAAATTAAGACAATATTTTCTATTTTGCGTTCTTTATTTTAAATCGTGTGACAATATTCCGCATAAAAGACTTTCAAATGCCGATTCAAACCTTAAATCGTCCTCTTTTGTACGCTTTTTAGGCCCTTTGAGATGATTTTTTGAAGATGACATTCTTGCCTTTTTGTTGATATGCCGCTCCATTAAAAGTCCGTCGATATTCTCGTTTGTAAATATTTTTCCCGACTGATGAATTGCATAACCGCCTTTGCCGAGTACAAGAGCCGCAACTCCGTAATCCTGCGTAACAGCAATATCTCCGCTTTGACAAAGATTTGCAAGCGCAATGTCAACAGCGTCGGCGCCTGCACTGATTACTTTAATTTCACTGTAATTTGATGAAAGAATGTGGTTTGTATCGCAAAGCAAAATGACAGGCACTCTCTGCTTTTTCGCAATCTTTTCAACTTGTTTTACAACGGGACAAGCGTCTGCATCTACCAATATTTTCAAGCGTTTACCTCCTTTTTATATCGTAATGTTTTTATTAAAGTTACACAAACATTGAAATAAACTCTAAGACAATAACCTAAAAACGGACTTGAAAAAAATCAAGTCCGTTTAGTTTTAATCTGTAATTTTAATTGAATTTATAACAGGCTGATTTTCTGCGTCTACAGAACCGTTGCTGTCGGTTGTTACCGCATTTTTACAGATTTTATCGACAATATCCATACCGTCGGTTACATATCCGAAGCAAGCGTACTGACCGTCAAGATATGTGCTGTCTGACTGAACAATAAAGAACTGTGAACTTGCGCTGTCCATATCTGTTGAACGAGCCATAGAAATCGCACCCCTTGTATGTGAAAGGTTATTTTCTACGCCGTTCTGCGAAAATTCACCCTTGATTGTGTTATCCGAACCGCCTGTACCGTTTCCTAACGGGTCGCCGCCCTGCATCATAAATCCGTCAATAATACGGTGGAATGTAAGTCCGTTATAAAAACCGCTGTTTGCAAGATTTATAAAGTTTGCAACCGTAATCGGAGCAACATCACCGTCAAGCTCAACCTTAATTACACCGTAATCACGAATATTAATCTCTGCGTGATGAGTGCCCTTTGCCTCATCGGTGCCTATGGTGGCAGATGTATTTGTTCCGGCAGTTACAGAAGCATCCGTAGCTGTTGGGGTACCGTTATTTTTATTTGAAGTTACGGCAAAAACAACTATAACAGCAATAAGAAAAACAGCAACGGCTGAAATTGCAATCCACGCTTTCTTTTTATCCGATTTTTGCGGTTTAGCCAAAGACAGCACTATATCATCAACTGCTTTTTCGGCAGTATCGGAAAGTTTTTTCTGTGCCGCAGCGCTTTTAACTATATCCGATGATGCCGTCATTAAGAAAACAATATCTCTTTTACTGAAATTTCCGTTTGACAGTCTTAACTGCTTTTTTACATTTTCTCTGCCGTAATCAAGAGAATTTTGCACTTTATCTTCAGAAATTTTTAAAACATCGGCAATTTTCTTTGCGTCATAATCGCATAATAAATTAAGAGCAAGTGCGATTCTTTGATTTGCTCCTACGGCTTTAAGAGCATTCACAAAAAGTTTTTTCTGTTCGGCTGTAATTGCAGATACAGATGATATTTTGTCTTTATCCGCAAAAGGCTGTAACTTTGCAGGAATATTGTCAGAGTTTTTTTCATCGGAAATAAAGCCCTTGCAAACTCTTGCGGTTTCGTATGTTACAATTTCATCAAGGTTATCGACTTTAGGATTTTTTTCTATGGCAGAAAAAACAGCCTTAAAAGATTTTTTAAATGCATTTTCAGCTTTTTGACTGTCTGAAATTACAGTTGAACAGAAAAAGCAGACATAATTCTGATATTTTTCGGCAATAAAATCAAGTGATTTTTTATCGCCGAGTGACGCTTTTAAAATTAATTTTTTTAAATTCATCGTTATTCCCTTCCCATTTAGTTTTTCTGTAAAATTATATAAACTAAAACTGACAGCAAGATATAATTTTTGTGAATTTCAAGTGAAAAAGTTTTGAAAGTTGAAAAAAGTAAGATTTTAGCAGAATATTTTACTGCATAATTATAAAAGTTTGGTCAACCTTTTATAATATCTAATGAAGTATTCAGCTAAACCATAATTTATCAATCTTACCGCAACGCAAAATTGCAGAAAAAACGGGCTGCCCTGCAAAAGAGAGCAGTCCGTTAAAACTTGAAATTAATTATACCTTCTGGCAAACAGCGTTGATAGATTCAGGAAGTTCTGACTCCTCTGCTGAAATAAGAAGAACGATGTTTGTCGATGAAGCCTCTGAAAGCTCCTGCAACTTCTTTGTGAAAGTTTCTACACCGTCAACACCTGTAGGGCAAATCTTGAATGTTGAGTCAACAAGAATGTCTGTAACATCATAGTTGCCTGCGCAGATACCGCTGATAAAACCAAAGAGCATATCGTAACCCTCAATGAGGTACTGCTCGGTATCAATAAGTCTTGCCTTGTGTGTTACATCGTAAGTAAGCTTTGCACCCTTTTCGATTACAACAACATTACCTGCAGAAGCAGCAACTGCCTCATTAGCAAGAGCGATAAGTTTTTTTGTTTTTCCTGTTCCTTTTTTACCGATAAGTAAAGTAACCATATTAGTTCCTCCAGAATATTAAACTTATTTACAAAAGAAATTACTTGAGTCTTGCCTCAAGAGCAGCCTTCTGATCCTCATAACCCGGCTTACCGAGAAGAGCAAACATATTCTTCTTGTAGCTCTCAACACCGGGCTGGTTAAATGGATTTACGCCAAGCATATAGCCGGAAATAGCACAAGCCTTTTCAAAGAAATAGATGAGATAGCCAAGCTCTGATTCGTTCATCTCAGGAACATTGAGAACGATGTTAGGTACACCGCCGTCGTTATGAGCAAGAACCGTACCCTCAAAAGCCTTGCGGTTTACATATCCCATTGTCTTTCCCGAAAGGAAGTTAAGACCATCAACATTAGTAGGATCTGTGCCGAGTGTAACTTCTTTTTTACATTTATCAAAGAGAACAACAGTTTCAAACATAGTTCTTCTGCCGTCCTGAATGTACTGACCGAGTGAGTGAAGATCTGTTGAGAAGATAACGCTTGCAGGGAAAATGCCCTTGTTATCCTTGCCCTCACTCTCTGCAAAAAGCTGCTTAAACCATTCAGACATCATTGTATAAGCAGGCTCGTAAGATACCATAACCTCCATTGTTTTACCCTTACGGTAAAGAATGTTACGGAGTGCCGCATATTTGTAGCAATCGTTTGTAGCGAGGTCGTCATTGTCAAATTCTTTCTGTGCAGTTGCCGCACCCTGCATAAGAGCGTCAATGTCAGCGCCTGAAACAGCAATCGGAAGAAGACCTACTGCTGTAAGTACAGAGAAACGACCGCCTACATCATCAGGAACTACGAATGTTTCGTAACCCTCTTCGTCTGCAAGAGCCTTAAGTGTGCCCTTAGCCTTATCTGTTGTGCAGTAAATACGCTCTCTTGCACCCTCTTTGCCATACTTTTTCTCAAGCATTTCACGGAATACACGGAATGCGATGGCAGGCTCGGTTGTAGTACCTGATTTTGAAATCATATTTACAGATACATCTTTACCCTCGCAAAGCTCCATAATCTCTGCAAGTGCAGATGAGCTGATTGAGTTACCTGTAAAGTAAATCTGCGGTGTATCCTTACAAGTAAGGTTGTAGTTCTGTGAAGTAAGAAATTCAATTGCGGCTCTTGCACCGAGGTATGAACCGCCGATACCGATTACGATAAATACATCGGAATCTTTTTTAATCTTCTCGGCAGCAGCCTTAATTCTTGCAAACTCCTCTTTGTCATAATCTGTAGGAAGATTAAGCCAGCCGAGGAAATCGTTTCCAAGACCTGTACCGTCGTGAAGCACCTTGTGAGCAGCCTTTACTTCAGCAGCCACACCCTCATACTCGTGTTCATTAACGAAACCTTTTAAATATTTGTCTGTAAGTTTTGTAGCCATTATTAATTCCCCCAAAATTCCCTTTCGGAATAATACTGCGTAATATACCGTAAAAACGGTGATAAAAGCAACATAAAATCCGAAACAAGTATCTTTGCTGTCTTATTATACTATAATTCTCGACTTTTTGCAAGGTCATTTTGTATATTTTATAAAGAAATTATAGAATTTAATAAAACCGAGAAAACTGAGGCAAAAGAAATCTTTTCTGCGTCCTGCAAAGCGGTAATTTCAAAGCTTTTTACGGCAATGCCGTCAAGGCTGTATGTAACCGTGCCAAGCTTTTGTCCGCTCACAACGGGGGCTTCTATGCTTTCGGGCAAATCAATTTTTGAAACTATCTTTGAACTGCTGTTTTTATCAAGCACAATGCTTGCGTTTACATCACAGCCGATACCGATATTTCCCTGCATACCGTTTTCAACCTTAATTGTTTTCGGTAAATCTTCGGGTGCTTTCAACTGTGTTACCGAAAAGTTTGCAAAACCGTAATCGAGCAAAGCCGCTGCGTCCGAAAAACGCTCTTTACCCGAGTTACAGCCGAGAACTACCGCAACAAGGCTCATATCTCCCCTTTTTGCCGACGCCGACATACAACAGCCGGCATCATTTGTAGTGCCTGTTTTCAGTCCCGTTATGCCGTTATAAGTTTTCAGAAGTTTATTTGTATTTACAATCTGTGTTTTTCCGTCACGAAGATTATCAAGCCATATTGAAGTGTAATCAAAAATCATTTCGTGCTTCATAAGTTCTCTCGACATTACCGCGACATCATAAGCTGAGGTTATGTGTCCGTCCTCGTCAAGTCCGTTGCAGTTTTTAAATACCGTGTCTTTCATTCCGAGCTGACTTGCCTTTTCATTCATTTTCTCTACAAACACTTCTTCACTACCGCACAGATGCTCTGCAAGCGCAACGGCGGCATCATTTGCAGAGGCAACCACTGTGGCTTTTATCATATCGTCTGCGCTCATAGTTTCGCCCTCTTCGAGCCATATGTCGCTGCCGCCCATTGACGCTGCGTGTGCCGAGGCGGTGATTGTATCGTCAAGGCTTAATTTTCCGTTGTCGATAGCCTCGCAAACAAGCAGCATTGTCATAACCTTTGTAATGGATGCGCAGGGACGCTGTTCGTGCGGATTTTTTTCAAACAATATTTTGCCCGATGAAGTTTCCATAAGCACGGCCGACGGCGCTGTAATCGTTTCTTCCGTCACAGCATTGACATCAACCGAAAATACAGGTATCGCCGTAAAAATTATTGCAATAATCAAAGCCAACGATAATTTTTTTATCATAAAAACACCTCGTTCAATAATATGAACGAGGTGTGGCTTGTATGATTTAAGTTAAATCATTTAAGAAAACCGAGGCTGCGAATAATCGGAATTTCGATTGACTTGTTGGCAAGTGACTTGAAAAGACAGATATAATTACAAACAAGAACGATAACCTCACAAACAGCTGCCGCAATCGCAAAAATACAAGTCCATGATAAAACAGCTCCGATTACGCCGAGGAAAAACATTACAACAAATGATTTAAGTCCCTGCTTGATATGGAAATCAAGATACTTAGACTTTCTTGAGCTCTGTGCAATAAGTGCAACAATAATACCGAGTATGCTTGATACATAAATCACTGCTGCCAAAAGCTTATTTTCAGAAACATCTTCGGCAGAAAATTCAGCTGTATGGTCATATTGATCTACAACAGGAGCGGGAGCTGCCGCATACTGATTGTACTGTGGCTGCTGTGCCTGTGGTTCTGCCTGCTGTGCAACAGAAAAACCGCAATTCTGGCAAAAAACAGCGTTGTCTTCCATCTGTGCGTTACATCTTGGACAATTTTTCATTTTTGTGTGCCTCCATTATTTTTGTGTATGATACAAACATTCATAGTTTAATATGTATGCTCAATATCCTTAATTAATTCATTATTCGATAATACAAACAGCGTGAGCGGAAATGCCCTCAAGCCTGCCTGTAAAACCGAGCTTTTCTTCTGTGGTTGCCTTTACGCTTACCTGCGAAATATCAATGCCGCAAGCATTCGCAATATTTTCTCTCATGGCATAGATATAATCCTTAAGCTTCGGCTTCTGGGCAATTACCGTAGAATCAATATTGCCGATTTTGTAGCCGTTTTCGTCAAGAATTCTGCAAACCTCTTTGAGCAAAGCAATGCTGTCTGCGCCTTTGTACCTTTCGTCGGTATCGGGAAAATGTTTGCCTATATCACCGAGAGCCGCAGCGCCGAGCAAGCTGTCCATTACTGCGTGAACAAGCACATCGGCATCGGAATGACCGAGCAGGCCAAACTCATACGGAATTTCTGTTCCGCCTAAAATGAGTTTTCTGTTTTCTGCAAATTTATGAACATCGTAACCGTGACCAATCCTCATATGTTATCCTTTCGTTCAGAAATTACCGTTCTTAATGCGGTTTTTAAGTATGCTTTCCGCAAGAATTACATCTACGGGAGTGGTGAGTTTAATATTTTCTTCACTGCCCTTTACAACGAGAACTTCGCCGCCCATATTTTCGATAAGAGCGCAGTCGTCGGTAAATTCAAGGCTGTTTTCTCCTGCATTTTCAAGAGCAAACATATACAAATCTCTTTCAAAAACCTGCGGAGTCTGCACTGCTCTAAGCTGTGAGCGGAGCGGTGTGCTCTCAATCTTATTAAATCCGTCAACGATTTTGATTGTATCCGTAACGGATGTTCCGAGGGTTGCCGCACCGGTTTCAAAAGCCGCCTCAACAACTCTTTCGATTTCGTCAACAGTAATAAGCGGACGGGCGCCGTCGTGAATAGCAAAATATTTTGCCTTTTCATTCGCCGCTTTAATGCCGTTGCGCACGCTTGCGGAGCGTGAAGAACCGCCGAGCACAACTTTGCTGACCTTTGTAAATCCGTTTTGATTTACAAGTTCGTTAATGCGGTCAACATCCTGCTCACGGCAAACTATAACAATTTCTTTTATAAGGTAGCATTTCTGAAATGCTTTTAAAGTATATTCAATAGCCGGCTTGTCAAGAAGCGGAATAAACTGTTTGCTGTCTGCAATTCCCATTCTTACAGAGCCGCCCGCCGCAACTATTACAGCAGAAACATAAGCTGACATAAAATCAACTCCCGAGTATAATTTTTAAATTTTTTCAAACGCCTGTGCAAGGTCTGCGATAATATCATCCGCATTTTCAATACCTACAGAAAGGCGGATAAGGTCAGGAGCTACTCCTGCCTCAATAAGCTGTTCGTCTGTCATCTGACGGTGTGTGTGGCTTGCGGGGTGAAGAATACATGACCTTGCGTCGGCAACATGAGTAACGATTGTGATAAACTTAAGCGAATCCATAAACTTTATTGATTCTTCTCTGCCGCCCTTGATACCGAAAGCAAGTACACCGCAAGAACCATTCGGAAGATACTTTTTAGCAAGCTCGTGGTACTTGTCGTCTTCAAGGTCAGGATAGCTAACCCAAGCTACATTTTCGTTGTTTTTAAGATATTTTGCAACGGCAAGTGCGTTCTCGCAATGCTTTTTCATTCTAAGGTGAAGTGACTCAAGACCAATATTGAGGTAATAAGCGTGCTGCGGTGACTGAATAGCGCCGAGGTCACGCATAAGCTGTGAAGTAGCCTTTGTGATGTAAGCCGCCTTACCGAAACGCTCGGCATAAACAATACCGTGGTATGAATCGTCGGGAGTTGTAAGTCCCGGATATTTGTCAGCATGAGCAAGCCAGTCAAAATTACCGCTGTCAACAATACAGCCGCCAACCGCTGTTGCGTGACCGTCCATATACTTGGTTGTTGAGTGAGTAACAATGTCTGCACCGAACTCAAACGGACGGCAGTTTACGGGAGTAGCAAATGTGTTGTCTACAATAAGCGGAACACCGTGTGAATGTGCAAGTCTTGCAAATTTTTCAATATCAAAAACAGAAACAGTCGGATTAGTGATTGTTTCGCCGAATACAACCTTTGTGTTTGGCTTAAAGAGCTTGGCAAGTTCTTCTTCAGGGAGATCCTGGTCTACAAATGTGCATTCAATGCCCATCTTCTTGAGGGTAGTGCCAAAGAGATTGTATGTACCGCCGTAAATTGAAGATGAGGCGATAAGATGGTCGCCTGCCTCGCAGATATTAAACACAGCAAAGAAGTTTGCAGCCTGACCGCTTGAAGTGAGCATTGCGGCCACGCCGCCCTCCATAGCGCAGATTTTAGCGGCTACGCTGTCATTGGTAGGGTTTTGAAGTCTTGTGTAAAAATATCCCTCTGCCTCAAGGTCAAAGAGTTTACCCATTTCTTCGCTTGTGTCGTACTTAAAAGTAGTGCTCTGATAAATCGGCAATTCTCTCGGCTCGCCTTTGTGCGGCTGCCAGCCTGCCTGCACGCATTTTGTTTCAATATTCATAGTTTTTCCTCCAAAATAATTAATTTAACCAAATAAACCTTTTATAAAACCCGTTATAAAATCTGTGCCGTACACTGCAAGAGCAACAAGCACAAGAAAAGCAATGGCTGAAAGAACTCTTACGGTGGTGCGTTTAACGCCGCTCATCTCCTCAAATTTTTCGTCAAGAGTAGGCTCGTTACTGTCTTTTTGCTCAACCGCATCTTCAAGAACCTGAGTATCATCTTCTTTAATTGCGCCGATTCCTATACATATATCGTAGGCTTTTTCATATGCGGCATAAGGAACCAAAATATCGCTTTCGGCAGAATTTTTATTTATAAATTCCTGCTTTTTAAGCTGTTTGTCCTTAATAACGCTGTCGCAAGGGATAGAATTGTCTTCAAGTGCGGTTTTAACACGCTCAAGCTCAAATCCCTCGGCAGAAAGGAGATATACGGGAGTATTCTCGTCGGTAATGCTCTCAAGAGGAGAATTACAGTTACTGCACACTGCGTCCTCATCATTGTGCAAATGCTTGCATTTAGTACATAGCTTCATAAAAATGTTTCCTTTTTTTATAAAAAATATCACAATAATTTATTTGCAATTCGTATTATTTACCATTTTATCACAAAAAAGCATATGTAGCAATACCTCATTGCTAACAAATTAGAAATTTGCAAAATTATTTTTGATTGAGGTTAGAAAAAGGAAAAAGCGGCAAGCCTGAGCCTGCCGCCTTATCAAGAAAGGGTTTGTTGTTATTTAATTATTCTGTGATATATAAATCTGCAGTGCTGTTACATCGGCAACGGAGAGTTTGCCGTCTTTGTTCATATCAACGCAGTTAAACAACTGCTTGTTTGTTTCGTCAATAAAAGCCGAACCGTCGGTATTTTTGTTGCCTGCAATGTGCATTTGTAAGTATGTAACATCATTTACATTTAAGAAGTATTTGTATTCCACTTCATTTTCAGCAGCACTAACTCCAACAATCGGAATTGTGCCTACCAAAAGAAATACCGTAAGAATTACAGATAAAGTCCGTCCAAAAAATTTTTTAATTTTATTATTTTTCATGTGTATTCTCCTTTGTAAAAAATATTTTTTTGTTAAAGCCTGTATAATTACTGCATTTTGCGGTATTTGTCAATATATTTTATAATATTATCAAAAATTATCTTTTTCATAAGTCATTCTCTTCTTTTCTGTCTTTAGAATATATCGGCAATCGTGCCAATTATTTATAAAAAACACTTTTTTGCCATAAAAATCCCCTTTACGGTAATTTTGATTGCATTATACCGTAAAGGGGCGTTTTGTATATTTTCCGTTTTTGACTGACTTATTCAGAAATCGGAACTGTCGTTTTATATCATATAAATATCGGCTGATGTTGTTTGCCTTGCAGTGCAAGCTCTACACATTCTTCTATTTTAGAAAAATCAGCCACAAGTGAATTTGGCTTTTTAATGCAATTATCCTGCCGCATCGGGACAAAATAAATGTTCTTTGTGTTCATAAGTCTGCCTATGTTCTGCGCAGACGCTCCGAGTGCGTCGTTTGTTGCAACGCACAAAAGTACAGGCCGCAGAATACGCAGATGTGATTTTGCCGCCATTGTTACCGAGGTGTCGGTTACGCCGAGCGACAGCTTTGCAAGTGTGTTGCCTGTGCAAGGTGCTATCAGAAGTAAATCGCACATTTTTTTCGGTCCTATCGGCTCTGTCTGCACCGAGGTGTGAAGTACCTTTTCTCCTGTTATATCCTCGCAAGTTTTAACCATTTCCTCTGCCTTGCCAAATCGAGTATCTGTTGAGTAGGCGTTACCTGACATTATCGGAAGTACCCTGTAGCCTGAATCAACAAGCTTCTGCATTTGTTCAAAGGCTTGTGAAAAGGTGCAAAAGGAACCGCACATTGCATAGCCAATGGTTGCTTTTGTCACCTGTAAACCTCCTTGATTATGTTAAAAATCGTTTTTCTGATAATTTCTCCCGCTGCCTTTGGTGCGGTTCTGCCGGGCAATGACAAGGCACGAACTGCATCGGTTTTGTACCTGCGTGCCGCCTCAAAATCCACTCCTCCCGGAAGTGAGGCAAGGTCTATTATAATGGTGTTGCGGTCTGTGTTCATAAGCAAGTCGCTGTCAAAAATCATAACGGGAATTGTGTTGAAAACAAGGTCGTATCCCTTTACGCTTTTGAGAGCATTTGTGTTGATGTGTTTACAGCCGAGTGCGTCTATATACGCAAAATCAACCTCGTTTCTTGCGCTTACCGTGACCTGTGCATTAAGAGATTTCAGCATTTTTGCAAGCATTTTTCCTATCCTGCCAAATCCGCAAACAAGGCATTTGCTGTCAAAAATCGTACCCTCGTACTCATTCATCGCAATTTCAACCGCTCCCTCGGCGGTGAGCAACGCATTGGCAACCGCAAATTCCTCTTTTGCCGAATAATCGTAAACCTCGCAGTCTGCAAGCTGCGGATATGCTTTTAAAAATTTATTTTTCATAGCAACAAATATCGGCTTTTCTTTTAAAAGAGAAATCATTTCTTCGTCAAGCCTTGTTTTGTTGTCCGAAAACGGCGTGTTTACCGTACCGTCTGCGCAAATTGACGGCAAAGGGAAAATTATTGCATCTGATTTTGAAATTGCGGTTTTTATGTCGGATATTTCAATCGCACCGAGGCTTTTCAGCTTATCAAAACCGCCGAGAATTACATCGTAACAACAGTCTGATATTGACTTTGCAAGAAAAAGCTGCCGTTTATCTCCACCAATTATGCCAAAGGCTTTTAGCTCTGATTTTTTCATTTTTAACACCCGCACAATAATTATTCTCTACAATGGTATATTATGCAAAGTCGGAATTTATGTGTTATTTAAAAGAGGTTCTGTCTTAAATGCTTTGGAAGATTATTAAATTATGGTTTAGCGGAATAAATCGGAAAAGCAATTATAAAAGTTTGGTCGACCTTTTCAAGGCTTGACCTAAATTTTTTAATTATTAAATCGAAACTTTCTGTCTTTTAATAAAAAACCTCAAAAGAAAAAACTGCCCATACATTATGAGCAGTTCGGTAAAAATAAAATGTCAAATTATATTTTAATTTTCTTCGCTTTTCTTTAATATCTTATCCGCCGCAAGCATTACGCCGAGTTTGCCCGAACAGAAATTAAGTCCGCCCTGCATCCATACTGCGTACGGTTCTCTTAACGGTGCGTCTGCGGAAAGTTCGATTGACGAGCCGAGTGTAAACGCACCCGCCGCCATAATTACCTGACTTTCATAACCAGGCATATCCGACGGTTCGGGCTTTACAAAGCTGTCTACGGCAGAGCCGCTCTGTATTCCCTCGCAGAAACTGCAAAGCTTTTCTTCGTTTCCGAGCATAATAAGCTGAATAATATCTCCCCTGTTTTCACTGTATTTAGGGGTTGTATCATAACCGAGAATTTCAAAAAGAGCCGATGCAAACACGGCCGTCTTTAATGCCTCGCAAGACACAAACGGAGCGTGATAAGCCCCCATAAAGAGTTCACGGTTGTTGCCGAGCGTTGCACCGATTTCCTTACCCGTACCCGGAGTTGTAAGTCTGTATGCGCACATCTCGACAAGTTCTTTTTTACCTGCGATATATCCTCCCGTAGGAGCAATGCCGCCGCCTGCATTCTTAATGAGCGAACCTGCCATAATATCAACGCCGACAGACATTGGAGTAACCTTTTCAACAAACTCGCCATAGCAGTTATCGAGCATAATAATTGACTTTGGTGACGCTTTTTTGGAAATTTCACAAAGTTTTTTGATTTCTCTGTATGTAAGCGAAGGTCTTATGCTGTATCCTCTTGAGCGCTGAATATAAACCATTTTCGGCTTTTCTTCTCTGATTCTCTGCTCGACTGCCTCATAATCAACAGTGCCGTCAGCCTTTAAATCAACCATTTCAAAGTTAATGCCAAAATCTTTTAGCGAACCGGGATAATTGCCCTCAAGTCCGATTGCCGAGCGGATTGTATCATACGGCATACCTGTTACGGAAAGCATGGTATCGTTCGGTCTTAAAATACCAAAAAGAGCAACCGTAAGAGTATGTGTGCCGCTTGCAAAGTTATGTCTTACAAGTGCGTCCTCGGCGTCAAAAGCATAGGCATACACACGGTCGAGAGCATCTCTGCCGAAATCGTCATAGCCATAGCCTGTTGAACCCGAAAAATGACTTTCTCTTACCCCTGCCTCCTGAAAGGCTTTTATCATCTTTTGCTGATTGTATTCCTGAATATCGTTAATTTCATCAAGCTTGCTTTTGCAAAGCTCCATAGCCTTTTGCGAGGCCTCGATTATTCTGTTGTCTATATCAAAAAAACTCAAAATTTATCATCCTTTAAAATGGTATTCACACCAGCTGTCAAAGCAGTTGAATTTTAAATTATCGTAAAATGCCTTGTTTGCATTCTCCGCCCTGTGTACAAACACACTTCTGCCCTCTTTTACAAGAATATTTGTAAGGTGATTTACTATGTATGTACCGTAACCTTTGTTACGGAATTTCGGCAGACACGCAACCGCACCGATTACAGCGCCCTGCTTGCTTTCGGCAACAGTCATTGCAACAGCCGCAAGGTCGTTTTCGTCATATAAGCCGAGCAAACGCATTGTGCCATGGCGCAGTTTATGGTTTATATCCACATAAAAGTCCTCAAACTTCGGCGGAGTAAAATATTTATCCGCCGCCTTTGCGATAAGTTCATATGCCTCTTTTATCTTAGGAGTATCAATTATAAGGCTGTCATTCTCGCTAATCTCTTCAGTGCGCACAAGAATAGGGCCGTGCGATTTTTCGTATCCGAATAAATCGAGATTGTATTTATTACTGCAAATCACCGAGGCTGCGCCTGCAACACGCATAAACGATGAAACCTCGTTTATGTCCGACTTATCGGTTAAGAATAAAATAAAATCAGTTCCGTTTCGTGCTATTGCGCCTGTCGGATTTTTGGTTTTGTCATCAAATACAGTCCAATAATCAACAAACGGAAGTACAGGCTGATAGCTTGTGCAAAGTGAAATTATGCGGCAGGCAAAAGGATCAAGTCCGTCAAGGCTTTCTATTGTGCTGATAAATTTTTCGCAATTATCGGCAGTCAATATCATTTTTCATAATCCTTTCGTCAATATTCTCCGCCTGCAATTTTGTTTGCAAGCATTGAAGTGATTTTTAAAATATCATCGCAGTCGTTTGTATTTGCAACGGTAACACTGCTATGCAAATATCTGCAAGGAAGTGAGATTGCAAGGGTTTTTACTCCGCCTCTGCTCTGATGAATTACGCCCGAATCGTTACCGCCTGCAACCGCTCTTTTATATTGAGCCTTTGCACCCGTTTCCTTGGCACATTCAAAAGCCATTTCAGACATTCTCTTATCATAAATTGTGCGTCTGTCCATTACAGAAATAACCGCACCGTCACCGAGATTGCACACCTGTCGGGTTTCTTCCACACCGGCAATGTCAGCCGCAGTTGTAGTTTCTACTACAATGGCAAAGTCGGGATCTACACTGTAAGCCGCAACCTTTGCGCCACGCAGACCGACCTCTTCCTGCACTGCAAAAACGAAGTACATATCGTACTCAAGCTCGCTTTTAATAAGCTCAATAAGCGCAAGACAGCCAAAGCGGTCGTCAATAGCCTTTGATTTGATTGTATAGCCGTTATTTTCGTATATAGAATTAAAATTCACACTGTCGCCATAGCTTACAACGCTTAGCGCATCATCTTTGCTTGTTGCACCGATATCAATGTACATTTCGCCGTACTTCGGCACAGCGGTTCTTTCATCTGATTTGCTTAAATGAATAGGCTTTACACCGATTACACCGTTTACCTTATTTTTGCCTACGGTTACAGTTTTGCCGAGCACAACCCGTCTGTCAAGACCGCCGACTTCATCAAATTTAAGGTAGCCGTCAGAAGTAATATCCGTTACCATAAAGCCCACTTCGTCCATATGAGCCGAAAGCATAAGTTTTGCCTTTGCTCGGTTTTTGCCTTTTTTAAACACAATGATGTTGCCGAGGTTATCCGTTTTGATTTCATCGGCAAACGGCTTTATTTCGTTTATAATAATTTCTCTTACACTGCCCTCGTCACCCGAAATACCTTCGACAGTGCAGAGTTTTTCAAGCAATTTAAAATCAGTCATTAAAAGCACCTCCGCCGATAATATATTCAGCAAGCAGAGCTGCCGTATTTTCTACATCAGAAATATCAATAACTTCAATCGGAGTATGCATATATCTTTGCGGAATCGAAACAACGGCAGAAGCAACACCGCTTTTTGTAACAGAAATATGGTCAGCATTTGTGCCCGTTGTACCCGAAATAGGCTCATATTGAAAAGGAATGTTCTTTTCCTTAGCGACAGAAATTAGTTTATCGCTCATAGCCTTGCTAAGAATCGGAGAAATGCAAATCATCGGACCTTTTGCAAGTTCAACGCCTGCATACTGACCGCTTACATCGGGTTGAAATGCAAAACTTACATCAACGGCAATTGCCTCGTCGGCATTAATCCGGTAAGCACCTGTTTTCGCACCTGTTCCGTAAGTTTCCTCCTGAACGCTCAAAAGAATAACAACCTTGTACGAAAGTTCTTTTTTACCGATAAGCTCGGCGCATCTAATAAGAGCGGCAATACCGCATCTGTCATCAAGTGCGGGAGCGGTGATTTTGTTGTTCATAAGTTCCTTTGGCTCTCCGTAAAATGTGAGAACATCACCGATTTTAATTTTTTCGACTACCTTTTCATAAGGTAAACCGAAGTCAATCCATACCTTGTCAATAGGAGTTGCTTTATCTTCTCCGCCGTCAGACAGGTGCGGAGGCATACAACATACCACTCCTTTAACATGCTCGTCCGAACAAGATACAAGTACAGCGTCTGACAATACCCTTACATCAATTCCGCCGCAGGAGGCAACCTTAACAAAACCGTTTTCATTAATCGAAGTCACAATAAAGCCTATTCTGTCAAGATGTGCGTCAAGCAAAATCGTTTTGTCTGCATTTGCATTGCCGAGTGTAGCGATTACATTTCCGTTTTTATCTATAGTTGTATCTGCAAAGGCAGAGAGTTTTTCGGCACAGAACTTTGCGATTGGCTCTTCACTGCCCGATACTCCGCCTATGCGGCATAAATCAAATAAAAGCTGTTTCATATTCACATTATTTCAAAGCGTTTACAATAGCTTTGAAATGATTTCCTCTTTCCTCAAAATTCTTGTACAAACCAAAACTTGCGCTTGCCGGAGAAAGCGAAACAATGTCGCCTTTTTCGGCGTGGTTTACGGCAGCCTCAACTGCCTCTTCCATATTGGTAACATTTATGATTGTAATTTCATTTTCGTTGTAGTTTTCAGCCTCAACAACGGCTTTTTCAATCTTCGGAGCAGTATCGCCGAGAAGAATGAGAACCTTAACCTTATCGTTGATTACAGGGCCGAGCGGCTCATAAGGAATATGCTTGTCGTAACCGCCTGCAATGATGATGATTTTTTCATCATAGAGCGAGAGCGTGCCGAGTGCTGTTCTTGTAGGGCTTGATGCAATGGAATCGTTGTAATACTTAACTCCGTTGTACTCCCTTACAAACTCCGCTCTGTGTTCAACACCGCCGAAAGTCTTTGCAACAGCCTTAATAGTTTCAACATCAACCATTCCCCATACGGCTGAAATTGCCGCAAGGTAGTTTTCAACATTATGCATACCCGGAATTTTTATGTCCTTAATATCCATAATCTTTGTAACCTTGCCGTAGTCGCTGTAGCAAACAGTTGTACCGTCAAGATAAGCGCCGTTTGCAAGGCTTTCTTTTACACTGAATTTTGCAAGCTGACCACGAACGCTGTCAGAGAAAGAATTTGCAATTTCATTGTCAAGGTTAAGCACTGCCTTTGAAAAAGCATTTTGGTGAAGTACGATGTTTTTCTTTGAATCCACATACTCCTGCATATCCTTATGTATGTCGAGGTGGTTAGGCGCAAGGTTTGTAACCACTGCAACATCAGGACTTTTTCTCATTGAAATAAGCTGAAAACTTGAAAGCTCAACCACTGCCACATCGTCCTCTTTAATGCTCTCAATTTCAGGGAGTAAAGGCTTGCCGATGTTGCCGCCGAGGTGTACATTCACACCGCTTGCTTTCAAAAATTCGGAGATAATTGTTGTGGTTGTGGTTTTGCCGTCGGAACCTGTAATTGCAATGATTTTACATGGGCAGAGGTCAAAGAACACTTCCATCTCGGAAGTGAGCACAACGCCTTTTTCTCTTAATGCAACAAGTTCAGGTCTGTAAAACGGTGTGCCCGGACTGCGGAAAATAATGTCGCCGTCAAGTTTTGAGAGGTAATCCTCGCCCAAAACAAGCTCTGCGCCGTATTCTTTGGCTTTTACGGCATTTTCGCCGAGTGATTCAAAATCTTTTTTGTCATATGCAGAAACTACTGCGCCTTTATCCGAAAACAGTTTTATCAAAGGCAAGTTACTTGTGCCGATACCGATAAAACCGACTTTTTTACCCTTTATACTTTCAAAAAACTTATCTGCTAAGTTGTTCATAGAACTATCCCCTTTTTATAAAGTAAGAATTACATACATATTTAATTATACCTTGTTATAACAGAAAATTCAACCGTAAACAGCATATTGCAATATAAATTTTCACAAATGCTTTTCGACTTTAAAAACTTGATTTAAACAAGTACATATGATACAATTATTTTTACAGATACAGTACGCAAAAGGAGGATTTATGTATAATTTAAAAGGAAAAACCGCTGTAATTACAGGCGGTAATTCAGGAGTAGGTGCCGCAACGGCTATGCTCTTTGCAAAAAGCGGAGCAAATGTTGTAATCAGTGCACGCCGTCAGGCGGCTCTTGATGAGGTTGCATCTAAAATCAAAGCAGAAGGCGGTAATGTGCTTACCGTTTTGACCGACATTTCAAAAGATGAAGATTGCAAAAATCTTATGAAAGCAACTGTAGATAAATTCGGCGGTATTGATATTTTGGTAAACAATGCGGGTGTTCTCGACACCGGTCTTGCCCCTATCGATAAGTTTGACGATGTTGAAATTCAAAAATTGATTTCAATTAATCAGGTCGGTACAATGCAGTGTATTCGTGCGGCTCTTGAATATATGCAAGAGGGTTCGTCTATTGTAAATGTTGCTTCTGTTGCGGGAGTAAACGGCGGTGGCGGCGCTGCTTATGTTTCCACCAAATCCGCAATCATCGGTATTACAAAGCATACCGCTTTACTTCTTGCCGACAAATACATTCGCTGTAATGCAATTTGTCCGGGTACAATAGTTACACCTATGACTATGAATATGAAGCCTGAAAATCTTGATATGAAAATGTTTGGTGCAATGAGCAAACACGCTGACTTAAAGATAAAGCCTTGTATGGCAGAAGATGTTGCAAATATTATAGAATTTTTCGCATCCGATAATTCAAAGGCACTTACAGGTCAGATTTTAGTTAGCGATTTCGGTGCGTCGCTCTAATGCTCTGTCACATACAATTAAATTTATACGGGAGTAGGATTTGTCTTACTCTCGTTTTTTTATTTTGCGTATTGCTTAAAAATAAGTTAAATGCTAAAATATCTAAGGGTGATACTATGCTCTATGACTTTATAATTATTGACAAAACTTCTTCTGCTCCGCTTTATATGCAGATTTACGCATCAATAAGGCGTTCCGTGGAAAACGGAAGTCTTGTAAAGAATACAAAGCTGCCGTCAGTGCGCCAGCTTTCAAGCGGACTTGAGGTATCAAAAACCACTGTATCCGCAGCTTACGAACAACTATGCGTTGAGGGTTACATCAAAAACAAGCCGCAAAGCGGATATTATGTTGAGGCACAGTTTGAAAACGCCCCAAAGAAAAGCGAAAATACGCACAGCTCCGCAATTGCACAGATTAAAAGATATGACTACGATTTCAGCGGCAAAAGCATTGACGATAAAATCATTAATATTGACGAATGGAAAAAGTATGTCAAAGAGGTAATAAACACGGGATATATGCTTATGTCGTACGGCGAACCGCAGGGCGAAACCGTGCTTAGAAATGCACTGCAAAAATACAGCCTCGGAGTGCGGAGCGTAAATACAAGTGCCGAAAACATTGTTGTTGGCGCAGGAACACAGCTTTTGCTCTACCTTTTGTGTTCTCTTGTGGGCACGAACAAAACCGTTGCAATGGCAAAATCGAGCTACATTCAGGCGGAATTTATTTTTAAAACCTTAGGACTTGATATAAAGTATTTTGATACGGACAGCAAGGGAATTACCATATCCTCTCTCGAAAAAATAAAGCCCGATATGGTGCTTATCAATCCGAATTTTATTGCGGAAAACGGTATGAGTATGCCCGTAAGCCGCCGACTTGAGCTTATTAAGTGGGCAAAAGAAAACGATTGCATTATCATTGAGGACGATTATAACGGTGAGCTCAGATACAGTACACACCCTATGCCGTGCGTACAGAATTACGACATTGAAAACACGGTATATCTCGGCTCATTTTCAAAAATTCTTTTGCCGTCGGTCAGAATCAGCTATATGGTACTGCCCGACAAACTGCTGAAAAAATACCGACAAATCAGCCCGTACATAAATCAGACCGCCTCAAAAACCGAGCAGAACGCACTTGCAAAATATCTTGAAAACCGCAGACTTGACGCTCATTTAAGAAAAGCAAGGCGAGTTTATCTTGAAAAAAGCAAACAAATAACAGACTGCGTATATAAGTATTTTGGCAGCGACACACAGATAATATTCAACGAAACTTCGCTTTATATTTCGGTAAAAATAAAAGGAATTTCCGATTATAACGAAATACGAAAAAAACTTGACGAAAACAACATTGCGGTAATGCCCGAAAAAGCAGAAATCAATGCACTGAACCTTAGTTTTTCGGGTATTTCCGTTGACAAAATAGACGCAGGTATAAAGAGAATATGCGATGTAATACAGCAAGAGAAAAAGTAAACTTTTTAAAGTCCGAATTTCTCATTTCACAAGCAACCGTACAAAGCAAACAGGTGACCTTACTTTTGTAAAGTCACCTGTTTTAATGGTAGGAAATAATATAATAAAAACAATCAAGCAAAATTAATTTTTAATCTTCTCATCTCTGCCAAGAAGATAATCGACAGATACCTCAAGAATGTCTGCAAGCGCAACAAGCTCAACATCTGTTACAAATCTGATCTGTCCCTCGAGCTTAGAAAGACCCGATGCGTTCATATCTACTCCGCTTACCTGAAGCTGAGCAAGGAGTTCTTTTTGTTTCATTCCCTTTTGCTTACGAACGCTCTCAACTCTGTGTCCAATCAAGTTTCTGTCGCCCAAATCCTGTTTACGAAGTCTCATTTTTCTCTCTCCCCAAAATTTATATTTCTTTTTTAAAATTCTTTAAAAACATTGTAGACTTATTATATTACTTTATCAGAAAAAAAACAAGACTTTTTTGTAAATATTTTTAAAAAATTGAAATTTTTTTGAAATTTCAATTGCAACAGCATAATATTTAGCGAATACTAACAAATAAAGTTAATTTATATTGTCGATAATTCACAGATTATTAGATTTTTAGTTCATATGTGGAAAAATGTGAGTTATGTTAATATTCCTTTTTGGAATGTTGAAAGATGTTAAATACATAAAAACATATATTTTAGAGATATTCTTTATAAAAGTTACAAATGATTACAAAATGTAATCATTTAGAAATTTTAAATTACCTCTTGACTTTTAAGAACATCTGTTCTATAATTTAATAAAACATTTGTTCGAGATGATTTGTATGAAAATTTGTGACACAGTAAATTCAAAGCTATATAAAAATGACCGTGCTATTCTGCACAGCGACTGCAACTGTTTTTATGCAAGCGTGGAATGTCTTTTAAATCCGAATATAAGAGATTTACCCGTTGCGGTGAGCGGTGACGCCGAGAACAGACACGGAATTATCCTTGCAAAAAACGAAGAGGCAAAAAAGTACAATATAAAAACAGGAGAAGCTATATGGCAGGCAAAGAAAAAATGCCCTCAACTTCTGACTGTTCCCGCAAGACTTGATGTTTACAAGAAGTTTTCCGACAAGGTACGCCGAATTTACTCCGATTACACCGATATGGTCGAACCTTTCGGTCTTGATGAAGCGTGGCTTGACATTTCAGAAGACTATAAAAATGACGCACTCACCATTGCCAAGGAGATTTCACAGCGTGTAAAGGACGAAATCGGTATCACGGTAAGCATAGGCGTCAGCTTTAACAAGATTTTTGCCAAATTCGGCAGTGATTACAAAAAGCCTGACGCAATCACCTGCATTACACGGGATAACTACAAGACGCTTATATGGAATTCACCTGCCGGCGATTTGCTGTATGTAGGCGGTGCTACACGAAAAAAACTTGAACAGATAGGAATATACACCATAGGCGACATTGCAAATGCTCCGATCGGTCTGTTGAGGACTCACCTCGGCAAATGGGGCGACCTGATTTACGGCTTTGCAAACGGATATGATTCTTCACCCGTTGCTCGAATCGGTGAATATTCAGAGGTAAAATCTATAGGAAATTCAACCACGGCGGTGCGTGATTTAAAAAATCTTGACGACATCAAGGTTATAGCCTATGTCCTTTGCGACAGCGTATGCAGACGAATGCGTGAACAAGGATTTGTGGGCAAAACTGTGTGTGTGAGTATGCGTGACACGGGGCTTTCCACAATTACAAGGCAACATACTTTAAATACCTACACTTCCCTGACAAGCGACATTACAAATGCCGCTATGTCACTGTTCAAAGAGAATTTTGACAATAAATCACCTCTAAGAAGCATCGGCGTATCAGTTACGGATTTTGCACACAATAACATTCCCAGACAAATGGATATTTTTTCGGACGAAAGAAAAATAATCGCAGAAGAAAAGCTTGATAAAACCTTGGATAAATTAAAGCAACGCTTTGGCAATTATATCATTCGTCCCGCATCACTTTTAACCGACAGAGGGCTGTCTGCCTTTAATCCAAAAGACGAACACACAATTCACCCTGTCGGTTATCTGTGAACTAACGCTTATCGGAGGCTATTATGTTTAAGAAATATGTTAAGGTTACTGCAACATTTGACTGTGACGGCAGCCTCGTACCGAATTATATTTTCTGGAATGACAACAAACGCTATCCCATCGACCGCATAACAGATGTACGCTATGCCACCTCTTTAAAAGCAGGCGGTTGCGGTATTCGATATACCTGCAGAATTTTAGGAAAAGAAAGATATATTTTTCTCGAAGAAAATAAATGGTTTGTTGAAGTAAAAGAAAATTGAGGTATTTTATGCATAAAGTCAAAGCAAAGGGAATTTTATCCGCCTCAAACGGCATTAATATATACAGAGGTTGTCTGCACGGATGTATTTACTGTGATTCACGCAGTGACTGCTATCAGATGAAACATAAATTTGAAGATATTGAAGTAAAAGAAAACGCACCCGAACTTCTGGAAAAGACTTTATCGTCTAAAAGAAAACCTTGTATGATTGGTACGGGCGCTATGAGCGACCCATACATTCCGCTTGAAAAAGATTTAAGAATTATGAGAAAATGCCTTGAAATTATAGAAAAATATTCTTTCGGAGTTACCGTTCATACTAAATCGTCAAGCGTTATGCGTGATATTGATATTCTTGAAAAAATTAATCGAAAGAGCAAATCCGTACTGCAAATGACTCTTACAACCGCCGACGAAAAACTTTGTAAAATTCTTGAACCCAATGTTTCGACAACCGAAGAAAGAGTAAACACTCTGAAAGAATTTCAAAAGGCTAAAATTCCGACTGTTGTATGGCTCTCTCCGTTTTTACCGTTTATAAATGACACCAAAGAAAATATAGACGCTTTGCTTGATTATTGTGTCAAATCGGGCGTTAAGGGCATTATTTGCTTTAACATAGGAGTTACACTGCGAAACGGCGACAGAGAATATTTTTACAGTCAACTCGACAGATTTTTCCCCGGTATGAAAGAACGATATATGAGAACCTACGGAAATTCATATGAAGTTTTAAGTCCGAACAGCGATTACCTTATGAAAAGGATTGAAAATGTCTGTCAAAATGAGGGCATTATGTTTGGAATTGACAGGGTGTTTTCATACCTTCGCAAATACGAAAATAAATATGAAAACCAGAATATACAGCTAAGTTTGTTTGATAATTTATAAAAGGATAATTTAGCATCAACAAATTCTAATAAATAAAAAAGATATACAATGAAAATTAAATCAACTGTATATCTTCTGTAACTAAAATATATTAATCTTTTTCCGCAGAAATCTGCTTTTTTTCTTCTTTGTTTTTTCCTCTGCGGAAAATTAATCTGAAAACAAGACGAACAAACGGGCCGCAATAAAACATCTGATAACAAATAGCCATCGGAAAATTAAGCGCCCATGTCTGAACCCATGTACCGACTGACGGTATTTTGAACAAACAGGTTGCAATAAGACTCATTATCGGACACATAATACAGCAAATACATATTGAAATTGCATATGTAATAAACTGCGGTCTGTCAGTGGGTTTCATTACCGTAAACGCAAGTTTTGCGGCAATTTTGCCGACTATAAAAAATTCAAGAATAAAAGCGATCGGAGCCATAAAAATCAGTTCGTGCGTTGCCGCAAGAAAAGTTGTTCCGTCAACCTTGCCCGTATTAAGTGCAACATTGTAAACAATCATTCCGTACACCATAACGGTCGCCATAATGGCGGTGAATACTGCATCTTCAAGTTTGTTTTTTGGCATAATAAAGTCCTCCCATGATAACAATGTTTATGTGTTGTTCGTTATCATCACGGAGGATGTGCGTTTCCAATAAGACCATATTATGTTGTATTTTGCTGAAATCAGCTTGAATATAATAGCATACTAACAAATAAATGTCAAGAATTTTTTTATTAAACGCAGGCAATACTTAGATTTCTAAGTATCAGCCTGCGTTTTGTTTAATAATTTTTATTAAGTTTTTCAATAGTTGAGGTAAATTATGGTTTATCGAAATATTCGTAAAACAATTATAACAGTTTGTTAAACCATAATTATCCCACAACGCTGTTTAATTCATATTTAAAAACGGTTTTAAATACTGACCTGTAAATGAATTTTCATTTTTTGCAACTTCTTCGGGAGTACCCTCTGCAATTACAGTTCCGCCCATATCTCCGCCCTCGGGTCCAAGGTCAATAATATGGTCGGCAGTCTTTATAAGGTCAAGGTTATGCTCGATAACCACAACCGTATTTCCCGTATCAACCAGCTGTTGAAGAACATCAATAAGTCTGTGAACATCGGCAATATGAAGTCCCGTAGTCGGCTCATCAAGAATATACACCGTTTTGCCCGTCGGTCGCTTTGCAAGCTCGGTTGCGAGTTTTACACGCTGTGCCTCACCACCCGAAAGTGTAGTAGCAGGCTGACCGATTTTGATATAGCCAAGCCCCACATCACAAAGCGTTTTCAGTTTGCGGTAAATCCTTGGAATATTTGCAAAGAATTCCATTCCCTCTTCGGCAGTCATCTCTAAAACATCATTAATCGACTTGCCTTTGTACTTCACCTCAAGGGTTTCACGATTATATCTCTTGCCCTTACACACCTCACAAGGAACATAAACATCGGACAGGAAATGCATTTCGATTTTTATAATACCGTCGCCCTGACACGCCTCACATCTGCCTCCTTTTACATTAAAAGAAAATCTGCTTTGTGAAAAGCCTTTCATTTTAGCGTCTTGAGTTGTGGCAAAAAGTGCTCTTATGTCGGTAAACACACCCGTATAAGTTGCAGGATTTGAGCGTGGAGTTCTTCCGATCGGGCTTTGGTTGATGTCGATTACCTTATCAAGATTTTCAATGCCTTTTATGCCCTTGTTTTTACCCGGAATAATCTTGGCTTTGTTTAAATCACGGGCAAGAGTTTTGTATAAAATCTCATTAATCAGTGAACTTTTTCCCGAACCCGAAACGCCCGTTACGCAAACAAGTTTGCCGAGCGGAATCTTTACATTTACATTTTTAAGATTGTTTTCGGCGGCACCGAGAATTTCAATAAATTTTCCGTTGCCCTCCCTGCGTTTTTCGGGAACAGGAATAACTCTTTTGTGGCTTAGATACTGACCTGTAATTGATTTTTCGCAAGCCTTGATCTCATCAACATCGCCTACGCACACAATTTCTCCGCCGTGCACACCTGCACCGGGTCCGACATCGACAATACAGTCGGCAGCGTACATAGTATCCTCATCGTGCTCAACAACAATAACCGTATTGCCCAAGTCACGAAGTCTTTTAAGCGTGCTCAAAAGTTTTTCATTGTCACGCTGGTGCAAACCGATACTCGGCTCGTCAAGAATATAAAGCACACCCATAAGACTGCTGCCGATTTGAGTTGCAAGTCTTATACGCTGACTTTCACCGCCGCTAAGCGTTCCTGCAGAACGGGAAAGCGTAAGATAGCCAAGTCCGACACGCTGTAAAAAGTTAAGTCGTTCACGGATTTCCTTTACAATCTCGGCAGAAATAATCTTTTCTTTTTCGGTAAACTCAATTGTATCAAGAAATTCAAGCGCAGATACAACGGATTTTTTACAGAAATCCGCAATATTAATTCCGCCGACCGTTACGGCAAGGCTCTCTTTTGACAGTCTGTCGCCGTTACATTCGTCACAATGAATTTCAGACATATAATTTTGTATTTCTTCCTTAATCCAATTGCTTGATGTATCTTTATATCTTCTTTCAAGATTATTTATAATACCCTCAAATTTTTGCTCATAACTGCCACTGCCGTAAACAGATTTACGGTGAATAGTCAAGGTTTCCTCACCTGTACCGTAAAGCAAAATTTTGATAATTTCAGGTGATAGTTCCGACAACGGTGCGTCAAGTGAAAAATTATATTTTTCGGCAAGTGCCTCAAAGTACATAGCCGCAATGGAACTGCCCTCCATTGCCCAGCCGCTTCCTTTTATAGCGCCCTGTCGCACACTTTTACTCATATCGGGAATAATTTTATTTTCGTCAATCTTAAGAAATACGCCCAAGCCCGTACATTTAGGGCAAGCACCGAACGGATTATTAAAAGAGAACATTCTCGGCGATAAATCTTCAATACTCACACCATGGTCGGGGCATGAATACTTCTGTGAGAACATTACATCTTCTCCGCCGACAATATTCACAAGAATGATACCGTTTGAAAGTTTAGAGGCGGTTTCTATACTGTCAGAAAGTCTTGAAGTAATTTCAGGCTTTACTACAAGTCGGTCAACAATTACTTCTATATTATGTTTTTTATTTTTCTCAAGCGGAATTTTTTCTGACAAATCATACACAATTCCGTCTGCTCTTACTCTCGCAAAACCCGATTTTCTTGCACTTTCGAGTACCTTTACATGCTCGCCTTTTCTGCCACGCACAACAGGAGCCAAAATCTGAATTTTTGTGCCCTCGTCGTAAGACATAATTTTATCTACTATCTGGTCAACCGTCTGCTGTCTGATTTCTCTGCCACAAACAGGGCAGTGCGGAATACCGACTCTTGCATAAAGCAAACGCAGGTAATCGTAAATTTCGGTTACGGTGCCGACGGTTGAACGAGGATTTTTCGATGTGGTCTTCTGGTCAATGGAAATAGCAGGTGACAATCCCTCAATGCTCTCTACATTCGGTTTGTCCATTTGTCCCAAAAACATTCTTGCATAAGAAGAAAGGCTTTCTACATAGCGTCTTTGTCCCTCGGCGTAGATGGTATCAAAAGCAAGCGAGCTTTTGCCCGAACCCGAAAGACCTGTTATTACAACAAGTTTATTTCTCGGAATTTCAACATTGACATTTTTCAGATTATGCTCTTTAGCTCCTCTTACTATAATTTTGTCGTGTTCCATCTCTTTCCCCTTTTTCCTTTATTTAGCAATTATAGCCTCTCATAAAGAGAGGCTATAAAAATTATTATTCGTTATCTTTGTTTTCAGCAGTATTTGCATTATCTTCTTCGGATTCGGCATCTTCTGCCTCAACAGGCTCAACATAAGTGCCGTTCATAACAGCCTCAAAATCTTCGCCGCCCATTTTTTCATGCTTAATAAGGTAAGCTGCAACCTCATGAAGTTTATCAATATTATCCTTCAAAATGGTTTCTGCTCTGTCGTAAGCATTGTTGACAATCTCAAGAATAAGCTCGTCAATCTTAGCGGCAGTTTGCTCTGAATAATCTTGAGTATGACCCATATCTCTGCCAAGGAATACGGCACTGTTGTCTTTGCCGTAACAAATACAGCCGAGTTCCTTAGTCATACCGTACTTTGTAACCATATCACGGGCAGTCTTTGTAGCCTTTTCAATATCGTTAGACGCACCGGTTGAAATATCGTCAAGAATGATTGCCTCCGCAACTCTACCGCCAAGACATACTACGATGTCTTCAAGCATTTCTGTACGTGAGTTGTAAGACTTATCTTCAGACGGCAACGGCATTGTATAACCGCCTGCCATACCTCTCGGAATAATTGAAATCTCGTGAACAGGGTCTTGTGTAGCAAGCTCGTGGAAACAGATTGCGTGACCTGCCTCGTGATAAGCGGTAAGTTTCTTTTCCTTGTCGCTCATAACTCTTGTCTTTTTCTCAGCACCAACTACAACCTTGATTGTAGCCTCTTCGATTTCTTCCATAGTAATGGCTTTTTTATTCTTTCTTGCAGCAAGCAAAGCTGCCTCGTTAAGGAGGTTCTCAAGGTCTGCACCTGTGAATCCTGCTGTTGTCTTTGCAATAGTCTTGAGCTTAACATCGGGAGCAAGCGGCTTTTTGCGAGCATGTACCTTAAGGATAGCTTCTCTGCCGTTGATGTCAGGATAGCTTACGATTACCTGTCTGTCAAATCTGCCCGGACGCATAAGAGCAGGATCGAGAACATCAGGTCTGTTAGTTGCGGCAATAAGGATAACGCCTTCGTTTGCTCCAAAGCCGTCCATCTCTACAAGCAACTGGTTAAGTGTCTGCTCACGCTCATCGTGACCGCCGCCAAGACCTGCGCCTCTCTGGCGACCTACGGCGTCAATCTCATCAATGAAGATGATACACGGTGAGTTCTTCTTAGCCTGTTCAAAGAGGTCACGAACTCTTGACGCACCGACGCCGACAAACATTTCTACAAAGTCGGAACCTGAAATTGAGAAGAACGGAACGCCTGCCTCGCCTGCAACAGCTCTTGCAAGCAATGTTTTACCTGTACCAGGAGGGCCTACAAGGAGTACACCCTTAGGGATTCTTGCGCCGAGTTTATTATACTTATCCGGAGCTTTAAGGAATTCAACGATTTCTTCAAGCTCTTCCTTTTCTTCGTCTGCGCCTGCAACATCTTCAAATGTGGTTTTGCGCTTTTCGTCATTTGTATTTTTGATTTTAGCCTTGCCGAAGTTCATTTCTTTTCCGCCAAGACCGCCGCCCATTTTCTTCATAATGAATATCCATACAACTACAAAGAGGATTCCCGTTACAAGTATAGGCAAAAATTCATATAAAAGTGTGTTGTCACTGCCTCTTACAAGATTTTGTTTAGGATTGTTTGGGTCATACGGATCGGGGTTAAACGGTGCGATATCATCAATGAATCTATCAATATCAGCAAGCGTACCTCTGACAACAACATTTTGGGAATTATTCTTTTTGTTGCTATCGGAATTTACATCTGCAACTGAGTCAGCGGTAGCAGGGCTCTGCGCAATGCTGTCAGCTGTAGCGATGTCCTTTGCGGGTTTAAGTTTTACACCCTCTTTAAGTGTAATTTCAATCGCACCTGTGCCGTAATTGATTATATAGCTTTCAACCTTATGATCTCTGAAAAGATTGACAAGCTGCGAGGTTGTGTAACTTGCAGATGAATTTTTGGTCATCAAAAATGCCACACCGAGCACAACCATAACCGCAACAGTGATATAAATAATTATGTTACGCAGTTTCTTGTCCAATAGGAATCACTCCTTTTTATATTATGAATTTAAAAGCGTAATTTTATGTATCCTGTGAATAAACAGACTCCTTAAGAACGCCTACATAAGGGAGATTTCTGTAACGCTCCGCATAGTCAAGTCCGTAGCCTACAATAAATGCGTCGGGAATTACAGAACCGACATAAGCAACATCAATATCGGTAACTCTTCTGTCAGGCTTGTTGAACAATGTGCAAATCTTTACAGACACAGCATTTTTTGCATAAAGATACTGTGAAATAAAAGCAAGTGTTCTGCCCGAGTCCACAATATCCTCAACAATGAGAATATGCTTGCCGTCAACAGAAGTTGAAATATCTTTCTGAATATTAACTCTGCCCGAGCTTACAGTTGAGTTGCCGTAGCTTGAAACAGCAAGAAAATCTATGCTGAAATCAAGGTTTACTTCCCTCATTAAATCAACCATAAATGATACGCAGCCCTTAAGCAAGCCTACCATTATAAAGTCCTTGCCATTATAATCCTTTTCTATCTCTTTTGCAAGCCTTTTCACAATATTTTTAATATCCTGCTCGCTGTAAAGTATTTTTTCGATGTCCTTATGCACAAAAAATCCTCCCTTGTTCACATATTATAATAAATTTTCTTTTTTCTGCACTATAAGATGTCTGAACCGAATTTATCCCCTCACACCACAATATTTCATTATTCACTGCCACAAGCGGAAGTTTATCCCTCAATTCAGACGGAATTTTAAATTCATTCATAGCCTTTCTTAAAGGCTTGGTAATATTTCTGTCCTTGAAAAAAATCTTATCGCCCTGTCTGCGTGTGCGTATCACGGCATTTTTCGTTTCTTTTTCGGACATATAAATCGGATTATCGGTTAAATCGTCAAAATCTGTAATTTCTTTTACAAAATATTTTATATTATCAAATGTAAATTCTTTATTAATAACATCGGCAAATAATATTTCTTCGCCGAAATTATTAACAGCTTCGGTATTTTCTATCCGCAGTATTCCCTGTTTTACCACAGCTCGGAAATTACCGCACAAATCAACACAGCCGCTTTCAAAAAGAGCATTATCAATAAGTTCGATATGAATATGCTCGGGAATATCGGCTCCGTTTTCAACACAAATTTTTTTGATTACATTCTGCCGTATGATTTTATCCTGCTCACAAATCTTTTTTGCCGAATACCCGAAAGCAAGTCTGCTGTCGGCAACCGCTTTATCTGTCTGTTTGTCAAGATAAACTGACAGAAGTTTTGCATCATCGCACAGTCGCTTTAAAGAAGCTTCAAAACTCGGATTTATCTTTTTCAGCTCGGTGATTACATTATGACGGATTTTGTTTCTTGTATAATCATCGGTAAGGTTTGTGCTGTCGGTCACATAATCAAGTGAATTTTCACGGCAGTAATTCTCAATGTACGCTCTGTCGCACAAAATCAGCGGTCTGATTATGTAATCCCGCCTTTCGGGAATTGCACAAAGTCCGTTAAGCGATGTGCCCCTTACAAGGTTAATCATCAGCGTTTCCGCATTATCGGAAAGCGTGTGTGCAGTTGCAATTTTACAGTTAAGCTTTTTGGAAAGCTCGTCAAATTCTTTATATCTGACATTCCTTCCACAAAGCTCCGTACTGATTTTTTCTTTCTCCGCTATTAACGGAACATTTATTTTTTTTACAAAAAGTTTGACGGAAAGTTTTTTACAAAATTCTCTGCAAAATTCTTCATCTCGCTCTGCCTCTTCGCCCCGTATCATATGATTAATATGGATTGCGTATAATGTAAGATTATATTTTTCTTTTACAGAACAAAGCATATGAAGAAGTGAAACCGAATCTGCTCCGCCCGAAAGCGCAACGGCAACGGAATCATTTTTTTCAATCAGCTTATATTTATTTACAGCCGTCAAAAAAGGATTACTCACTTCTGTCCTCCGTACCTGTAAATCTCATAAACTCACCCTGCCAATGCATTTTTACCGTACGAGCCTCGCCGTGACGGTTTTTGGCTACAATACACTCACCCGAATTTTGATCTGCACCCTGCGGAGAATCGTCCTCGTTTTTATCGTAATATCCCTCACGGTAAAGAAAAAGTACGATGTCGGCATCCTGCTCGATAGAACCCGAATCACGCAAGTCGGAAAGCTGCGGTCTGTGGTCGGTACGCTGTTCGCTTGCACGGGAAAGCTGTGACAGTGTGATAACGGGAACATTCATTTCTTTTGCAAGTATTTTAAGATTTCTTGTGATTTCAGAAATTTCCTGCACTCGGTTATCTATTCTTCTGCCGCTGCCCATAAGCTGTAAGTAGTCAATAATTACAAGGTCAAGTTTTCTCATTCGTCTTAACTTTGATTTCATTTCGGTAATGGTAATACCCGGTGAATCGTCAAGATAAAGCTCCGACTTGCCGAGAATATCGCTTGCCGGAATAAGTCTGTCCCATTCCTCATCGTTTAGCTTACCTATTCTCAGCTTTGTACCTTCAATAAGAGCCTCTGCCGACAATAAACGGCTGGCAAGCTGTTCTTTTGACATTTCCAAAGAGAAAAAAGCAACCGTTTTTTTAGCCGTGCAGGCAACATATCGTGCAATATTCAGCGCAAAACTCGTTTTACCCATACCCGGACGGGCGGCGAGCAAAATAAGGTCGCTTCGGTTAAGACCAGTAATTACTCGGTCAAGGTCGCCGATACCCGTAGAAACAGGTTTCATACTGTCGTCTGTTGTGCTGTTGAGAGCGTCAAGTCTGTCAAAAGTCTGCATAATAACAGAGTTAATTCTCTCAAGTCCCTTTTTCTCGTTACCCTGTCTTATGTCAAAGATTTTCTGCTCGGCAGAGTCGATAATAACAGATGTATCTTCCGTGCCTGCCGTAGCGTCATCAATGATTTCTCTTGCAGCGGTAATAAGCCTGCGGATATTGTATTTATCTCTTATAACCTCCGCATAAGCCTCGGCATTGGATATTGACGGACAGTTGTTTACAAGGTCATAAAGATATGTCTTGCCTGTCGTTTCGTCAAACGAACCTGTCTGCTTAAGTTTTTCAAGCAATGTGACAAAGTCGATTTTGCCGCCGAAGTTGACCATCTCGGTCATCGTCTTGAAAATCAGCTTATGCAGTGAAACATAAAAATAATCGGGGGACTTGATGTATTCAATTACTTTATCAAAAACATCGCTTTCAAGAATAATCGCACCAAGCAATGCCTGTTCAGCTTCGGGACTGTACGGCATATGAAGTCCGTCGTAGCTGCTTGAAATTTGATTATCCGCCATTTGTCACCCCTCCTTTGCAATCGTAAATAAAATTAAGCCTCTGATACCTTAACGGTAATGTTTGCAACAATACCCGAATAAAGTTTTACATCGGCTTTGTAAGAACCGAATTCTTTAATATCACTTTCAAGAACAACCTTACGCTTGTCTATGTTGATATTATACTGTTTTTTGATTTCCTCGGCAACCTGCTTTGCGGTAATGCTGCCGAAAAGTTTGCCGCCCTGACCTGCTTTTGCTTTCATCTCAAAGGTTTTGCCCTCAAGCTGTGCTTTGTAACCCTCTGCCTGCTTTTTCTCGGTAGCAATCTTAAAGTTCTTTGAGTTTTCAGCGTTTCTATATTCATTCATAGCCTGTGCATTTGCCTCTCTTGCAAGGTTCTTAGGAAGAAGAAAATTTCTTGCATATCCGTCAGAAGCATTTACAAGGTCGCCTTTTTTGCCAAGTGCCTTAACATCCTGCAAAAGTATTACTTTCATAATTGTCGTTCCTTTCTGCTATTTGCAACTTGCATCCTCAAGATTTGTATCTATAACTTCGATAAGCATCTTGAGAGCCTGTTCTTTATTTATATCACTAAGCTGTGTAGCCGACATTGTCTGATGTCCGCCACCGCCGAGCTTTTCCATAATAATCTGCACATTTACAGCGCCAAAGCTGCGTGCGGAAATACAAATTTTACCGCCGCTTTCATAAATTACAAAAGAGGCTTTTACATTTTCAAGCGTGAGTAATTCGTCTGCTGCCTGCGCAGAGGCAAGTCTTACATCACCGTCAGCGCCCTTTGCGATTGAAATTGCGCAGTTTCTGTATATTTTTGCATCGCATACTATGCTTACTTTTTCACGGTAAGTTTCAATTGAATCGGAGAACATCTGCTTTACATTGATTGTAGTAGCGCCTCTTCTCCTCAAATATGCGGCTGCTTCAAAGGTTCTTACACCTGTTTTTAAAACAAAATTCTTTGTATCAAGCATAATGCCCGCAAGCAAAGCGTCCGCCTGTGCATATCCGATTGCTTTATCATCAATGCAGCTGATAATCTCGCTGCACATTTCACACGCAGACGAAGCAAACGGCTCGTGGCAGAAAACAAGTGCGTTATCTATATAATTAACCGCTCTGCGATGATGGTCAATAACAATGACCTTTTTACATTCATCGTAAAGCTGTGGACTTTCAAGAGAATTTCTCAAATGAGTATCAACAATGATAAGCAAAGTCTTTGGTGTAACCTGCTTCATTGCCTCATCGGGGGTAATAAATATATCTTTTCCTATGTTTTTCTCTGCATAATCAATCAGCTTTTCAGCCATAGTTTTTGTTTTATCAACAACTATTTTTGAATACAGATTAAAAGATTTTTCCATAACCGACTGCATACCGATAGCCGCACCGATACAGTCAAGGTCAGAAAATCTGTGTCCCATAACAAAAACTTTATCGCAATCGTTTATCGTACGCTTGATTGCATTTGCAATAACACGCATACGCACCTTGCTGACCTTTTCGGAAGTAGCGGAAGTACCTCCGAAAAATTCGTAAATATTGTTGCTTATAATAGCAACCTGATCTCCGCCTCTGCCAAGCGCCATATCAAGCGCCTTTCTCGCATTGGTTTCGCTGTCTTTGAGAGAGTTTATGCCTCTGCACAAACCGATAGATACCGTAGCGGTATGCTGACCCGCTTTTATGCCGTGAATTTCCTGTAATATTGGGAACTTTTGTTCAACAAGTTTGTCAACATCGGTTTCTTTAAAGATAATCATATAACGGTTATTGCCGATTATCTTAAACAAAGCGTTATACTCGTTCGCCCATCTCTGCAAGAACGACTGAACATTCAGAGAAACCTCGGAATAAATTTCATCGGATTCGTTTGAAAAGTCATCGCTGTTATCAAAAGTAATAATCGCTACACAAGGACGGGTTGCATTGTACTCACGCATAATTTGCCTGTAATATGTATTCTCCACAAAATAACAAACATATCCCTCGTTTGTAGAGATGACAAAGCCTACAAATTCATTGCCGTTGCAGGCGGTTTCAAATGTTTCGTGGTCGGCGACTTCTGTTATTTTCTTGTCGCCTATGTAAGGCGAAATCATATCGCCTTCGGGATTTTTACCGTTGCAGAACTGCTTTCTGAACCTTGTATTGCTCCAGATTATCTCCCCCTCTGCACCAAGCACCGTGACGGGAATTTTGTATTTATCAAGAAATTCGGGATTAAATCCGTTGATTTTCTCGGCTGTACTGCGAACGGTGGTAGCTATATAGTTACGAAAGCGAAGGGTCGAAACGACAACTATACCTGCGGTTACAACCGACACGGCAATCTCAATGTAGCAAAGCATCGGGTCATAGCTGTATGATGCAAAAGACATAGCAAGCATTGCAACCGAAAATATAACAAATGTCGGCATAGTCGTAAAACTTTTCTTCTTCAATTCAAACCCTTCCTTTCGTAGATTTTTAATTATACTTCCTGTAAAATCGGAAGAATCATTGGGGTTCTGCGTGTTTTTTGTGAGATAAGTTTGGAAACATCATCTTTAATTCTGTTCTTGATTATACCCCACTCATGAATGTTGTTGTCTGCACAATCTTCAAGAATGTTGTTTGCAACCTGTCTTACCTCATCAAGCAAACCCTCGCTCTCACGAACATATACAAAGCCTCTTGATACAATATCAGGGCCGCTGATAACATGACCGTCATAAACATCGAGAGATGCAACGATAATGATAAGTCCATCCTGTCCGAGGTGCTTTCTGTCACGAAGTACAATACTTCCGACATCACCTACTCCAAGACCGTCAACAAATACCTTTCCCGCAGGTACTGCAGGCAATTCTTTCATATAGTTTTCGTTGATTTCAATGCAGCTGCCGACATCGCCGATATAAATATCTTTTCTGTCCATACCGAGGAACATAGCAAGATCGGCGTGTTTTCTTAGGTGCTTTTGCTCGCCGTGAACAGGGATAAAGTACTTCGGTTTTACAAGTTTATGAATAATCTTAAGTTCTTCCTGACAAGCATGTCCCGAAACATGAACTTCATACATTGATTCGTAAACGACCTTACAGCCCTTTTTGAGGAGTTCGTCAACAACATTTCCGACTGTTTTTTCGTTACCGGGAATAGGATTGGCAGAAATGATAATAAAGTCACCCTCGCCGACCATAACTTTGCGGTGGTCTGAATATGCCATTCTTGACAACGCACTCATCGGTTCGCCTTGACTGCCTGTAGTAACAAGAACAATTTGCTCTCTCGGGTATCTGTCAAGCATATCAAGGTCAATTAAAATATTTTCAGGCACGCTAAGATAGTCGAGCTCGCTTGCTACAGCCATATAATTGACCATACTTCTGCCCGAAAAAGCTACTTTTCTTCCGTATTTTTCCGCGCAATTAATAATCTGCTGTACTCTGTTTACATTTGAAGCAAAGGTAGCAATAATAATTCTGTCGTGCTCCGCTCTTCTGAAAAGATTGTCAAAACTATCCGAAACCGTGCGTTCGGTCTGTGTGTAACCGGGACGCTCTGCGTTTGTGCTTTCAGCAAGAAGAGCCAATACGCCCTCATCGCCTACACGGGCAAAAGCCGACAAATCAATCATATCGCCTGTAATAGGTGTGCAGTCAATTTTAAAGTCGCCTGTATGCACAATTGTGCCTGCGGGTGTGCGGATAGCAAATGCAACCGCATCCGGAATTGAGTGGTTTACATGGATAAACTCAACACTCATACAGCCGAGTTTAATTGTTTCGCCTGCATTAACTCTGTTAAGGCTTGACTCATTATAAAGGCTGTGTTCCTTGAGTTTGTTGCCTACAAGTCCGAGAGTAAGCGCAGTTCCGTAAATTGGAATATTCACTCTGCCAAGTAAGAACGGAAGTCCGCCGATGTGGTCTTCGTGACCGTGAGTAAGCACAATACCTCTGATTTTGTCTTGATTCTGTTCGATATAAGTAAAATCAGGGATAACAAGGTCAACACCGAGCATATCTCCGTCAGGGAAAGCCATACCGCAGTCAACAAGAATTATATCGTTCTCGCACTCAATCATTGTAATGTTCTTTCCGATTTCGTTAAGCCCGCCAAGGAAAGCAATCTTTACAGACGGCTTGTTTTTAATCGGTTTAAACTGTTTTTGATAAGGCTTTTTGCGGTAATTCTTTGAATATTTAAAATTTTTATTACCGCCCTTAAAAGTACCTCCCTTAAAAGATTCGGACGCTCCCTTGCCCTGCGACGGCTTGTAAGAAGACCCTCCGTAATTTTTTTTACCTTTTGAGTACTTATTGTAGCTGTTGCTTTTTCTTCGATTATCGTACTTAAATTCTGTACTCACAAATTTACCTCCATATTTCTTAAAATTTATTAAAATTAACATTTCACACAATACAGGCATAAATTCCTTTTGTATGTATCAAAATATAAAGCCTGAAAATTCGTAATAATTACAAAGTTCTGATATAAAACGGTCATATCAGCAAAATGAAATATTAATTATTATATATAGTATAAATATATTTTGAATCCGTATTTAATACAGATTAAATCCTAATTGTAATCTTCTTTATTGTACCGCAAATCAAAGAGCAATGTCAAGCGTGTTAAAGAATTAAAAGACAATTTTAATATTACATTTAAGTAAACATTCCATATATTTCTATTTTAGTATGCTCAATATTTGAATTTTAAAATCATAATTACGGAAGATTTTAAAATTAAGAATTATGATTTAATAAATTCCGTAAATAATATAATTAAATTGAAAAAATAAACATAAAATATGGTTGCATTTGGTGATTTTGCGTATTATAATATAGGTTGAACATCAGCTAAGGAGAATTGCAAATGAAACAAGTTGAAATTTTTACAGACGGAGCTTGCAGCGGCAATCCGGGACCCGGTGGCTGGGGTGCGATTTTGAGATATAATGAGCACGAAAAAGAAATCTCGGGAGGAGAAGCCGTCACCACAAACAACCGTATGGAAATTAGTGCCGTAATCGGTGCGCTTTCACTCCTTAAAGAGCCTTGCAATGTAACTCTGTACAGCGATTCTCAATATGTTTGCAACGCATTAAAGCTCGGTTGGGCTAAAAAATGGAAAGCAAACGGTTGGATGCGCAACAAAAAAGAAAAAGCGCTTAATCCCGAGCTTTGGGACAAGCTGCTGTCTTTATGTGACATTCATAATGTTGATGTTGTATGGGTAAAAGGTCACGCAGGACATCCCGAAAACGAGCGCTGCGACCGTTTGGCGGTTGCCGAGGCGCACAAGTTTTCAAAAGCCTGACTGACCGATTTTTATATAGATATAGATAGGAGATTATCAAGTATGAGATATATTTATGCAGACAACTCCGCTACAACAGCTATATCGCCTACAGTGCTTGAAAAAATGATGCCTGTACTCACCGAGTACTACGGCAACCCGTCAAGCCTTTACAGAATAGGCGGTAAAGCCAAGGAAATTCTTGAAAACTCAAGAGAAAATATAGCAAAAAACCTTGGTGCTGCTAATGCTAATGAGATATACTTCACCTCAGGCGGCAGTGAATCTGACAACTGGGCATTAAAGGGCGTTTGCAGAGCCCTTAAGGCAAAAGGCAAAAAACACATTATCACTTCTAAGTTTGAGCATCACGCTATTCTTCACACATGCCAGACTCTTGAAAAAGAGGGCTTTGAGGTAACTTACCTTGATGTGTACGAAAACGGTATTGTTCATCCCGAAGATGTAGAAAACGCTATCAGAGAAGATACAGCTATTGTATCTATTATGTATGCAAACAATGAAATCGGTACTATCCAGCCAATTACCGAAATTGGAGCAATTTGCAAAAAGCACAAAGTAATTTTCCATACCGACGCTGTTCAGGCTGCCGGCTATATAAAAATAAATGTTCAGGAGCAGAATATTGATATGCTTTCAATGACTGCTCATAAATTACACGGACCTAAGGGCATCGGACTTCTCTATGTAAGAAGAGGTATCAGATTAGAGAATTTAATTGACGGCGGTGCTCAGGAAAGAAATAAAAGAGCCGGTACAGAAAATGTTGCGGGAGTAGTAGGTCTTGACGCAGCTCTTCAGGAAGCCGTTGACACAATGGACGAAAGAAGAGAGCATCTTGAAAAATTGCGTGACAGACTTATTGACGGACTCCTCAAAATTGAGCGTTCAAGAGTAAACGGCGACAGAGTTCACCGCTTACCGGGTAATGTAAATATGTGCTTTGAGGGCATAGAAGGCGAAAGCCTGCTCTTAAGACTTGATATGAACGGAATTTCGGCATCTTCGGGTTCAGCTTGTACTTCGGGCAGCCTTGACCCAAGCCATGTTCTTCTCGCTATCGGTCTTCCTCACGAAATCGCACACGGCAGTATGCGTCTTTCTTTCTCGGCAGAGCTTACAGACGAAGATGTTGACTATATGCTCGAGGTTATTCCGCAGGTTGTAACATACTTAAGAAATATGTCACCTCTCTGGGAAAAAATTAAAAAGCAAGAGGCTCAAGAAGCCCTTAATAAATAAACAGGAGGCTTAGTTATGGCTTATTCAGAAAAGGTAATGGACCACTTTGCCAACCCAAGAAATGTTGGTGAAATTCCTGATGCCGACGGCATCGGTGAAGTTGGTAACTCAAAATGTGGCGACATTATGAAAATGTATATCAAAGTTAAGGACAACACTATTGTAGATGTTAAGTTCAAAACTTTTGGTTGCGGTGCAGCTATTGCTACAAGCAGTATGGCAACAGAGCTTATCAAGGGTAAATCTATTGATGAGGCTTTAAAACTTACAAACAAGGCAGTTATGGAGGCTCTTGACGGACTTCCGCCTGTAAAGGTTCACTGTTCTGTACTTGCCGAGCAGGCTATCAAGGCTGCTCTTGCAGACTACTACAAAAGAAACGGTATCGACCCAACTCCTATCATAGGTGAAATCGGCGACTGCGACGATTGTCATTGCCATTAATCAAAATTTTAGGACAGGCTTTGTGCCTGTCCTTTTTTGTTGTTTCTTTATCAAAAGTTGAGATAAATTATAATTTAGCGGAGTGTCGGTCGGGGAATTGAAATTTAGCTAACGCTAAATTATCCTCCCAAAAACAAAAAAGTTTACTCAA